>Ga0182024_10007415_pt1 | contig 23646 bp, 19 predicted proteins | sample P32metaG_FD_120480 | JGI IMG/M metagenome (GOLD analysis project Ga0182024, IMG submission 120480) | Permafrost microbial communities from Stordalen Mire, Sweden - P3-2 metaG (Illumina Assembly) | ecosystem: Environmental > Terrestrial > Soil > Wetlands > Permafrost | place: Sweden: Stordalen... | reverse complement strand
TGTCGAATTCCTCGATGCCCAGGCCGTCCGGCTCATACGCGCGCCGGAAGTCCGGGAATTGGTGCAGGAGCTCATCGAGCACGGCCGGTGGCACCGGATCGTCGATCCGCGGCACGACCGGGATGTCCGAGGCGTTGAACTTCTTCTGCCACGCGCACGGGATCGTCAGCACGATGTCGCCGCCGATCAGCTGCGACCAGTGCATGTGGTGACGATACGCGGCGGCCAGCAGTCGGGCGCGATACCCGCGCTCCCGGAATTCCGCGTAGGCCCGCTTGAACGCGGCGATCCCGGCCCAGTGCACGGCTCCGGGGTTCACCATCAGGCCGTCGCGCGCGACGAGCACACCCATCCAGTCATCGAGGCGCCCGACCATGATCGTGATCACGGGCGACATGCGGCTGACGTCCTCGCCGGCCGCCTCGCGCCTCGCGAGGCCACGCTCCACGGCCTCGGCCATCGCTATCGCCTGCGGGACCGTGAAGCAGACCGTCGCGTTGATGCTGACCCCGGCGGCGGTGACCTCCTCGGCCGCCTGCACACCCCCTCGCGTGCCCGGCAGCTTGACCTGCATGTTCGGCGCCAAATCGTTGAAGTGCAGCGCCTGCGCGGCGACGCGCACCGGATCGCGGAAGAACTTCGGGTTAGTCTGGATCGACAGCCGTCCTTTGCGACCGCCCTCGCGTTCGAACACCGGCAGCAGCAGCTTCGACGCGCGGACCGCCATCTCCTCGATCAGCTGCCAGGCGACGTCGTCCTCGGTGAACGTTGGGTTCTGGGCGATGATCTCCGCGATTCGCTCGCGCCACAGATGCATCTCCCTGCTGAGCACCTCGCCGACGATCGTCGGGTTGCTGGTGGCGCCGACCGCCCCGCGCTCGACGGCGTACGTCAGCTCCTCGATCGAGCACGAATCGTTCCAGTAGTCGGTCCCCAGGGCGGCCGTCTGCGCCAACGGACAGTCGATCACCGCGGCGCCGGCAGCGGGCGCTTCAGTGAGATCCAGCGATGCGGGCATGTTGCACCCTCGGTTCGGTCGAGTACCCAGTCCGTGACCACGATGCGGACACGCGTTCCACACTACAAGAAGCGCCCCGACACGGCAAGTCGATTTTCATGATGCGGACGTCGCGTCCGTATGACAGGATCAGCGCCACGCGTATGGCGCCGCGGCCTAAACAGCAACCCAACGAGCCCGAGCGGGAGACGAGGCCCGGCTCGGTCGCCGTGCTCGCGAAAGCGATGGCGATCCTCGAGCACCTCGCCGATCGCGGTGAGCTCACGCCGGCGCGGATCGCGGAACTGGTCGAGGAGCCCCGAAGCACCGTCTATCGCCTGTGCTCGAGCCTTCAGGAGCTCGACTACATCGAGGCCGGTGTGCATCGCGGCACCTATCGCCTGAGCCTCAAGCTGTTCGATCTCGGCAGCACCGTCGTCGACCGCTTCGACGAGCGGGCATCGGCGCTCCCGGTCATGCAGCGCCTGCACGACGAGACCGGAGAGACCGTCTTCCTGTGCGTTCGCCGCGGGCTCGAGGCCGTCTGCATCGAGCGGATCGACGGCGCACGAGTGATGCTGCTCGAACTCCGGCTCGGGGGGTCGCTGCCGCTGCACCTCGGAGCCGCGCCGCGCTGCCTGCTCGCGTTCGAACCCGAGAGCGCCTGGCACGCGTACCTCGACGCCGCCACCCTGGAGCGCCGCACCGCCAAGTCCCCGGTCACCCGTACGGCGATCCTGGCCGAGCTGCGCACTACCCGCAAGCGGGGCTACGCGGTGTCCGATCAGGACGTGACGCCCGGCGTCGTATCCGTCGGCGCGCCGATCTTCGATCACAGCGGCCTCGTCACAGCGTCGCTATCGATCGGCGGCCTGCGCGAGGTGGTCGGGGACGGTGGCTCGCACGTGGCCGAGCTCGTGGTGGAGGGGGCCGCCGAAGTGTCGCGCTCGCTCGGCCACCGCCACCCCTCTCCCGCGGCCTGAGGTCACGCGGCGGGCGCGCCCGTTGCGCTCGTCGCCAGTGTCTCCGCGGCGCGCCCCGCGACGGTCAGCGCAGCGACCGCATCCTCGGCGCCGGCGCCCTCCTGCGGGGCACCGCCGATTGCACGCGCGAATGCCTCTGCCTGGCGCACCATCGAGTCCTCGAACACCCGCTGCCCCGCCGAGTCCCACATGAACTCGATCCGTTCGTGGCCGCCCGTCCCCCACACCTCGAGCCAGCACGAGTCCTCGTGCGGGAACCGCCGGCCGAGCGACACGACCGCCGCGCTGCCGGCCGACATCGAGGCGAGGATCGTCGCGTGGTCGGGGTCGTCGCCTGCGTGCTCCAGGCTCGCCCCTGCCGCGGTCGCCCACATCGTCTCGAACTCCTGGCCGAGCAACCATCGCGCCTGATCGAACTCGTGGACGCCCATGTCGACGGCGATCCCGCCGCTGTGGCTGCGGAACTCCTCGCTCGGCAGCTCGTGGTCCCACTGGTAGCAGCACAGCTGGATGATCTCGCCGAGCTCGCCGGCGGCGATCCGCGCCCTGAGCGCCCGCAGCTCGGGCACGAACCGTCGCCAGTAGCCGACCTGGAGCAGGATCCCCGCGCCGGCGGCCGCGGCAGCCGCCTCGCGCGCCTGCTCGACGCTGACCCCGAGCGGCTTCTCGCACAGGACCGGCACCCGAGCGGCCGCGAACTGGGCGACCAGCTCCGCGTGCTGATCGGATGGCGCCGCGATCAATACGCCGTCAGGCGCCTGGGCGGCGAGCAGCTCCTCGACCGACTCATAGGTCACGACCCCGTTCTCCGCCACGCACGCCCGTGCGGCCTCGGCCGGCTCGACCACGCCGGCGAGCCGCACGCCTTCGGCGCGTCCGAGCGCCGCCAGATGAACCGAGCCCATGCGGCCGGCTCCGACGAGGGCGATGAGCGCCGGCTCAGAGGCCATGACTGCGCAGGTATTCGCGGTTGCGGCGCTGGTCCTCCGCCGGCTCGTTGGGGTTGTCCGGGTCCGGGAGCACGTCCTGCTCCACCACGAGCCAGCCCGAGTAGCCGATCTCGGCGAGCGCTCCGAGCACGCCCTCGATGTCGATGTCCCCGTCGCCGAGCGCGCAGAACGCCTTCCGGCGCCAGATCTCCTGCACGGGCGCGGCCTCGGCGACGATCTCCTCGAGCCGATCCAGGCGCGCGTCCTTGAGGTGCACGTGATTGATCCGATCCGCCCACTCGCGGATCGCCGTGATCGGCTCGCCGCGTCCGAGCAGCAGATGCCCGGTGTCCAGGCACAGCCCGACATCGGAGATCTCGAGTAGCCGCTCGATCTCCCACTGCGCCTCGATGTAGGTCGCGGTGTGGTGGTGGAAGGTCGGGTCATACCCGCGCGCGCGGCAGCGCGCCACGGCTTCCCCGAGCCCGTCCGCGAACCGGGCCCAACCGGCGTCGTCGAGCCCGACGCTGCGATCGAGCGTCGCGCGGCCCGGGTACCGCGAGCGGATCTCGGAGCCGGCGTCGGCGAGCGTCGGCTTCGGCGCGAGCCCCTGCCCCGAGACGGTGTCGAAGATGTCGAGCAGCGCATCCAGGTGCGGCAGCTCAGCGGTGATCCTGTCGGGCTCGGAGAACGGCAGCTCGAGGTAGCCGCCGACCAGACCGAGCCCGCGCTCGGCCAGCCGGCCCGGCAGCGTCTCGACGTCTCCGAGGTAGCCGAACGGGCCGAGATCGACGCCGTCGTAGCCGGCGGCGCGGACCCAGTCGAGCAGCGTCAGCGGGTCGGGCACGTTCGGGTCGATTCCGACCGTTATCTCGAACGCGCCGTAGCTGACCGGCGCGTTGGCAAGCACGATGCCGCCCCACGCGGCAACCGGCTCGCCGGCTGTGACAGCAGCTTCAGATACCTGTTGCATCATGCTGGTTGCCCTTCCTTGATCGATGTTCATGGCCTGGCCGCCGCCGAGCCGACGACGAGCGCCGGATCGACGCCCTGATTCGCGCGCGCCACCGCCTCGCATAGCCGCACGTCTGCGAGCCCGTCCGCCCCCGACGTTCGTGGCTCACGGCCGCTGCGCACGCAATCGGCGAACTCGCGCAGCTCGCACTTGAACGCGTCCTCGTACGACACCAACTCCTCGCGCTCCCAGCTGTGGGCGGTGCCCGTCTCGCCGCCCTCGAGGAGGAGCCGGCTCGGGGCATTGCGCAAGAACGGCGACGGCAGCTCGAGCGTCAGACGCTGCTCCGGCGCGTAGAACGCGAACTGCTGCCTGTACCGCGCGATCCCGGGCAGATCTACCCACGACAGGTGGCAGTCGGTCTCGCCGAAGCGCAGGTTGATGCTCACGCAGGTCCGGGACAGATCCGCGGACACGACCTCCGTCGGCTCGCCGAGCGCGCCGCGCAGCGCGTTCAGCTCGTGCACGAGGCAGTCGAGCAGGATCCAGCGGTAGCAGAAGCAAGTCTCCTCGTCGGCACCGGCGATGGCGAGATCGACCGCCTGCTCGTCGCCGCGCCGGAGCTCCTCGAGGATCTCGTCGGGGACGCCGCTCGGCGCCATCAGCGGGTAGTGCGCGACGTATGGCTCGAGCGGCGACTCCAGCGTCGTGACCGTCACCAGCCGAAGCTTCGAGCGCCACTCTCCCAGCAGCGCGACGAGCCGCTCGTACGCCGGGTCGTAGCGCTTCATCATGCCCACCATCAGCCGCACACCGGCTGTTTCGGCCGCCTCGAGCATCCGCGCTGCGTGCTCGCTGCAAAGCGCCATCGGCTTCTCAACGAACACGTGCTTGCCGGCCTGCGCGGCCGCGATCGCGACAGGCGCGTGGTCGCCCGAGGTCAACACCAGAACCGCGTCGAGTGGCTGCTCGAGCAGATCTTGCCAGCGCGTGTGCACCGTGCCCGCGCCGAAGCGCGTCGCGCATGCGCTCGCCACCTCCTCGGACAGGTCGCAGACGGCGACGAGCTCGAACTCCTCCGGAAGCTCGTTCAGGTAGTTGAGGTGCATCACCTGGGCGATCAGTCCACACCCAAGGACTCCCACCCGAATCGGCTCAGTCATGCGCCCTCCTCCGTTGGCGTGTCTCAAGACTGGAACAGGCAGCGACGAACGCCAGGTCGGCCTCGAGCCAGCGTTCGCGGCTGCTCCGGCGGCGCAGCCCGTGGGGCTCGCCCGGCAGTAGCTCCAGCGTGTAGGGACGCCCAGCGTCGCGGTAGGCCGCCGCCATCAGCTCGGCGTGCTCGGGCGGCACGACCGCGTCCGCGAGCCCGTGGACCAGCAGCACTGGCGCGGAGCCGGCTCCGACGTTGCGGGCCGGAGACCGGCGCCGATACACCTCCGTCTGCGACGCAGGGCCGACCAACAGATCGGTGTAGCGCGACTCGAAATCGTGGGCGTCCTCACGCCACAGCGCCAGATCGGAGATGCCGCACCGGGACATGCCTCCGGCGAACACGGTGGATCCTGTGATGCACCGCAGCGTGAGGTAACCGCCGGCGCTCGCACCTCGGGCGAACACGCGCTCGGGATCCACCATCCGCTCCCGCGCGAGGTGGGCGACGGCGGCCAGACAGTCGCCGAAATCGCGCTGGCCCCACTCACCATCGAGCCGATGGCGGTAGGCGGAGCCGAATCCGGTGCTGCCGCTGTAATTGAGGTCCAGCACCGCGAACCCGCGGCTTGTCCACATCTGGAGCTCCGGGTCGAACGCCAGCCGCGCGCCGTCTGTGGGGCCCCCATGCAGGTGGAGGATGAGCGGCGGCCGACTCTGGGCCGCCAAGCGGCCTGGACCAAACACCGGCTCGTACCAGAAGCCGTGGACATCGCAGCCGCCCTCGGCTGTGATGCCGAGCGGCGTGCCACCCGAGACGGCATCCTCATCCCACGATGGCTCGTCGGCGGCGATCGTGGTGACCGCACCGCTGCGCGCATCGACGGCGAGGACCGAGGCCCCTGCCGTCGGCGTTGCGCCGGCGAGAGCCACGGTGCTGCCATGGCAGGAGAGGTGCCCGTCGGCGATCCAGGTCAGCGCTCGCAACAGCGGCTGAGCCGTCCCGGCTGCCGGATCGATCCGGACCAGCTGGTGCACGGCGTCGCGGATGCGGACCGCGACGATCGACCCGTCCGCAAGAAAGCCGTACCCACGGCGGCCGTACTGCCACGGCGGAACGGCGTACTCGGCGCTGTCGGCGCACACCGGCTCCGGGGCCGCATCGCGCAGCGCGTAGAGGTTCCACCAGCCGGACACGTCCGATACCCAGTGCAGCGTGCCGTCCGGCGACCACTGCGGCGTCAGCACCGACTCAGTTTCACCGCCCGCGATCCGCCGCGGGTCGGCCAGGCTGAGATCGGCGCGGAGGTCGGCCTGCCACAGCTCGGTGCCGTCCCACGACATTCGCGGCTTGCTCCAGCTCAGCCAGGCCAGCCTCGTACCGTCGGGACTGATCCGCGGCGCGGCGTAGAAGTCCTCGCCCCCGGCCAGTCCGCGGGGCGTCCACGACCCGTCGAGGCTCACGGCCACCAGCTCGTGGCGCACGGGATCGCCCGCGCCGTGGGACTCGCGCACGTACGCTGCCCAGCGACCGTTGGCGGCAACCGACCCGTCGGCGAAGCGATCGGACCCGGGTCTCGGTGGCAACGCCGTGAGCGGCGCCGGCGACCCGCCGGGCGCCACTCGGTAGAGCCGCTGATCGTCGCGGTCGCTGTACACCACGGCCCCTTCGGCCGTAACGAGGTACGAGCCTCCGCCGTACTCCCACGCGAGCGTGCCCACGTCGACCGACTCCGGGGTCACGAGCCTCGCGCTGTCTCCTGGCACGGCGTGCATGACGCACGAGCGGCCCGTGTCGTAGCTGTGCTCCAGCCACCAGACGCCACGGGCACCAGCGGTGACCTCAGTCCGCTCGACGCCGGCGGCCACGATCCCGGGCGTGAACAGAGCCGTGCTCAGCATGTCGGGAGCGACCGTCATCCCGTGGGGCGGCGGACGCGGGGATCGAGCAACGCGACCGCGAAGTCGGACAGGGTCATCGCCCCTACGGTCAGCAGCCCGGTGAAGGTGACGACCCCAACCGTCACCGGGTAATCGAGGTTCTGGATCGAGTTGACGGCGACGAACCCGAGCCCGGGCAACCCGAAGACGAGCTCCACGAACAGCACCGACCCGACCGCCGCGCCGAGATCGAGCCCGAGCAGCGTGATGATCGACGGCGCGACCACGCGACCGACATGCGAGCGCAGGACGCGCCGGCGGCCGGCGCCCTTGGCTCGGGCGGTACGCACGTAGTCCTCGTCGAGCTGCTCCAGCACGAGCGCCCGGACGAAACGGGCGTAGAACCCGGTGAAGCCGAGCGCCAGCGCGAGACCGGGCAGCATCAGGTGGTGCAGCCACTGCCAAGGGTTGGATGTCAGCGAGATCCAACCCTCGATCGGGAATACGTTCACACTGCCGCCCAGCGAGATACCGAGGAAGCGGCCCTGGTTGGGCTCGAACGCAAGCAGGTAGGAGAGAATCGGAGCCAGCCAGAACACGGGCGTCGCGATCGCGATCTGAGCGCCGGTCATCAGGGAGCGGTCGGTGAAGCTGCGCGGACGCAGCGCGCTGATCAGCCCGATCGGGATCGCCAGGGTGAGCCAGATCACGACCGCCACCAGGATCAGCGACAGGCTCACGCCGGCTGCGGGCAAGATGATCTGCGTAACCGGTTGACGCTGCAGGAACGAATAGCCGAAGTTGCCATGGACGATGTGGTCCAGGAAGTCCAAATACTGGGTGTAGATCGGCTTGTCGGTCCCGAGCAGGTGGGCGACGCGGGCGACCTGGGCGGGGGTGGCGGCGTGACCGGCGACCCGCTGCGCCGGGCTTGCGCCGGTCACATCCGAGATGACGTAGAACAGCACGTAGGCCAGCAGCGTCACGAGCAGGACCTGCCCCACCGCGATCAGCAGGCGGCGCGCCACGAACTTCACCGGATCGACCCCCTGACAGCGAATGCGTCGCGCAGCCCGTCGCCGAGCTGGTTGAAAGCGACCGTGGTGAAGACGAGCGCCAGGCCGGGAGTCAAGGCGACCCAGAGCTGCTGGCGGTATAGATCGCTGGTGACGCCGTCGGCGATCATCTGCCCCCAGTCCGGGGTCGGCGGGCGGACACCGAGGCCGAGATACGACAGCCCCGCCTCGAACAGGATGTTGAGCGCGACCACGCCCGTCGCGTAGACGATCAGCGGCGCCGTCAGCTGCGGGAGCAGGTGCCTGCGCATGATCGTGATGTGGCCGAGCCCGATCGAGCGCGCCGCCTCGACGAATTGCTCGCCCCGCAGCGACCTCACCGCCATGCGGACGATCCGCGCAGGGTAGTACCAGCTGAACAGCGCGATGACGATGATCGAGTTGACCAGTCCGGCGCCGAGCACCGCTGCCAGGCCGATCGCGAACAGCATCGACGGGAACGCCATCGCGGTCTCGATCCCGCGTGAGATCACGGCGTCGAGCACGCCGCCGAAGTACCCGGCGACCATCCCCAGCACAAGGCCGATCACCAGCGCGACGGCGGTGGCGCCGAGACCGACGGCGAGCGTGGCACGGGCCCCGTACAGGAGGCGGACGAGCATGTCCCGGCCGAGGCGGTCGGTCCCGAGGATGAAGAACGCCCCGTGCGGGTTGGGCTGGCCGTTGTTCGCGATCTCGTGGCTGAACGGAGGCAGCGGGACGCCATTGACCGTCAGCCCGTTGAAGAACTGCTGGTTGGATCCGTGCCCGGTCAGCGCCGCGACGATCGGCGCGCCGATCGTCGCCAGCAGCAGCAGGATCACCAAAAACACGGCTGCGACGATCGTCGCCTTGTCGGCGAGCACGCGACGCACGAACCGGGCGCGGAAGCTGACGCTCAGCGTCGGGTCGATCATCACAGAGTCGGCAACTCCAGCGGTCTGGCTTCCCGAGAAGCTCACGCCGTGGCGACCTCCAGCGGGAAGTGGCAGGCGAACCTGTGCGATCCGTCGTCGGGTGTCAGCGCCGGCACCTCGTCGTGACAGCGCTGCTGCGCGCGGGGGCAACGGGGATGGAACGGGCAGCCCGGCGGCGGCGACAGCGGGCTCGCTGGATCCCCGGTGAGCGGTGCCCGTTTCCGGGCACGCGTCAGGCGTGGGTTCGGGATCGGGGTCGCGGCCAGCAGCGCGGCCGTGTATGGATGGCGAGGAGCGGCGAACAGCTCGGCCACCGTGGATATCTCCATCACCCGGCCCAGGTACATGACCAGCACGCGATCGCAGAACCGTCGCACGATGTCGAGGTTGTGGGTGATGAACAGGTAGGAGAGGTCGAGCTGGTCTCGCAGGTCGGCGAGCAGGTTGAGGATCTGTGCCTGAGCCGACACATCGAGCGCCGAGACCGGCTCGTCGCAGACGAGCAGCTTCGGGTGCAGCGCCAGCGCCCTAGCGATCCCGATCCGCTGGCGCTGGCCGCCGGAGAACTCGTGCGGGAAGCGGCTGAAATGCTCGGGGTTCAGCCCAACCTGGGTGAACAGCTCCCAGACCCGCGCCTCGATCTCCTTCTTTGAGCCGAACCGAGCCTCGCGCAGCGGCTCGCCGACGATCGACGCGACCCGGAGCCGGGGGTTGAGCGAGCCGAACGGGTCCTGGAACACCATCGCCGCGTCGCGGCGCAGGGGCCGGAGCTGGCGTGGTGGGGCGTTGGTGATGTCGATCCCCTCGAACGTGATCGTGCCCGCGGTCGGGACCAGCAGGCGCAGTACGCAGCGCGCGAGCGTGCTCTTTCCGCACCCGGATTCGCCGACCACGGCCAGCGTCTCGCCGGCGCTCAGCGAGAACGAAACGCCCTGCACCGCGTGGACGACGCCCCCGGTGCCGAACAGACCTCGCCCAACCGGGAACTCCTTGACGAGCCCGCTCACGTCGAGCAGCGCCGGCCTCCCGTTGCGGTGCTGCTCGACGCTCACCACTGGACCGTGGAGAGGACGGACGCCTGGTCGGCGCCCTCGCGAAGCCGCGCCTCATCGAGGTGGCACGCGATGGTGTGCGTGCCGGCGCCGCCGGGGACCGGCCGCAGGGACGGCACCTCCTCGCGGCAGACGTCGAGCGCGTGGGGACAGCGGGGATGAAAGCGACACCCGGCGGGGGGACTGAGCAGCGATGGCGGGGTGCCGCCGATCGTGCGCGCGCGGGCGGCCTTGGCGTCGACGCTCGGCATCGACCCGAGCAGACCCCAGGTGTAGGGGTGACTCGGACGCTCGAGCACCTCTTCGACGGTGCCACGCTCCGCGACCCGGCCGGCGTACATCACGACCACGTGGTCGCAGACCTCCGCCACCACCCCCAGGTCGTGGGTGATCAGCACGATCGCCGAGTCGGCCCGCGCGCACAGGTCTCGGAGCAGATCGAGGATCTGCGCCTGCGTCGTCACATCCAGCGCGGTCGTGGCCTCATCGGCCACGAGCACCGCGGGATCGTTGATCAACGCCATCGCGATCATCACCCGCTGGCGCATCCCGCCCGACAGCTCGTGGGGATAGGCCTTCATACGCTCCCGCGGGTCGGGGATCCCGACTCTGCCCAGCATCTCGATCGCCAGCGCCCTCGCATCGCCCTTGGCCATCTTCTGGTGGAGCTTGATCGCCTCGAGCAGTTGCGCGCCGACCGACATCAACGGGTGCAGCGAGGTCAGCGGGTCCTGGAAGATCATCGCGATCTGCCTGCCCCGGATCGAGTTGAGCTGCTGCTCCGAACACTCGAGCAGATCGACACCATCGAACACGGCCGAGCCCGTGACCGTCGTGCGCTTCTCGGGGAGAAGCCCGACCAGCGACAGGCAGCTGACCGATTTTCCCGAGCCGGACTCCCCGACGATGCCGAGTACCTCGCCGCGGTTCACCGACCAGCTCACGTGGTCCACGGCATGGACCACCCCGTCCTCGCTTTGGATCTCCACCGATAGGTCGCGGACGGCCAGCAGCGGGGGGCTCACGCCGCCCCGCTGCCTGTTGTCCGTTCGATCGTCTACCTCCATGCCCACAGCGACACTAAAGCGCGTCGCCGCTCAGCTGCACTTTCCCAGCGTCGCCAACTCGAGGAGGTAGACCGGCTGGATCAATGCCCCGCAGGTGCCGCTGGAGAACAGCGTCACGCGGGTCGGATTCAGCAACGGCGCCCACGGCGCGTAGTTGGAGATGATCTCCTTGTCCAGCGCGTTCCACTGCGCCGCGCTTCCCTTCTCCACGAGCTGTCCGATCTGCTTGTTGACCGATGGCTCGTTGAAGCTGGCGTAGTTGTTGTTGCTCGTCGCGGTGATGTTGGCGCCGTCGAACAGCGGGCTGAAGAAATCATCCGCGTACGGATAGTCCTGCGTCCACGTGTTGATGCCCATCGCGACGTGGTTCTTCGGAACGCTGATCACCCCGCCGTTGACGGAGTCGGGGGCCGTGGTGATGTTCACCTTGATCCCGAGCGGCAATAGGTTCGCCTGAATCACCTGGGCCACCTGCGCGTACCCGGGCTGATCGCTCAGCGTCCGCAGCGTCAAGGTCACCGGGGTCTTCACTCCGGATGCCTTCATCAGCGCCTTGGCAGCGGCAAGGCTCCCGGCTACCGGGTAATTGTTGGCCTTGACGTAGCCGGGCATCGTGGGCGGCAGCACCTGTTCGGTGGGCACCCCCTGGCTGGGCCCGCCCCACACGCGCTGGATCGCCAGGCGATTGATCGCCGTGTTGATCGCCTGGCGCACCTTTATGTTGTTCAGCGGTGGCACCGTGTTGTTGAGCCACAGGTACGTGGTGCCCGGAAGCGGATCCACGAACACGCGCCCCTTGACGGTCGGGTCATTGAGCGCTTGTAGCGCGTCGGTCGGCGCCAGCGGCGCGCCGTACGTCGCAAGCTGACCCGCTCGGATCAGCGATGCGGCCTGGCTGGCGTCCACACCGATCTGAATATCGATCTCGTCGGACACCTGCAGGTTCCCCAGCTCCGCCGAGTTCCAATGCGGGTTGCGGGCCAGCACCAGCGATCGCTGCGGTGTGTAGGACTTCACTATGTAGGGACCGGACAGCAACGCGGTGCCGTTCTCGAGCGGCTTGGCCGGCGTGCCGATCGGGACCGGGCAGGCGAACGGCATCGTCATCCGGTACAGGAACGACGCCACCGGCGAGGTCAAGGTGAACGTGATGGTGTTGGTGGTTGCCTTGATCCCGCTGACGGTCTTGGCCTTACCGGCGATCACCGCCGCCGCGCCCTTGATGACGTTGAAGAACGAGTCGCCGGGTGAGGCCAGCTTGGGCGAGAACATCCGGGTGAACGTGTAGGCCATCGCCTGTCCGGTGATCGGCTGTCCGTTGGCGAACTCGATCCCCGGCTTCATCTTGAACGTGTAGACCAAGCCGCCGTCGGAGACGGTCGGGGGGTTCGCGACCCCGCCGATCGGGGTCACCCCGGCCGCGCCCGCCTTGTCGGCGAAGGTAAGCATCGGAACGCACGTCGCGTTGGCGATCTCCCAGGAGGTCGCGTAGTACCAGAGCGTCGGCTCCAGGTGGTCGATGGCGCCGGCCGGCATGCCGATGGTGATCGTCCCGCCGGGCTTGGCGGGCGCGGCCGCGCCGCCCGTCGCGACCACGGCGCTGCTGGTGCTCGTTGCCGAGCCACTGGTCGAGCTCGAGCTCGAGCTCGAGCTCGAGCCGCATCCAGCAAGGGCTACCGTGACCAGCGCTACGGCCGCGCCGAGAGCCCAGGATCGCCACGCGCGAGGACCAGATGATTCGCCGGCTGATGTACTAGTCATTGCGTCAACTCTCCTTCGCTGGTGGGGGAACGGTGCGGGCGAACCCAGTCGCCAACTGGTCGATCTCGCCAAGGGATGTTGCGGTGGCTTCGCTCGCGGCTGTGAGGCCGCGGATCGAGGCTTCGATTCCGTCTTGCGCCCCGAGGTTGGGGTCTTCGTGCTCGATCGAGATCGAGCCGTGGTATCCGTGGTCTGCGAGGGCCCGCAGGAGCGCCGCCCATTCGGACACGGACCGGCCGTGCCCAACGGCACAGAAGTGCCAGGGCATGGTCTCCGGCTCGCCGGGCCAGCGGAAGTCGAGCACGCCGTGCAGGGCGATGCGATCGGGGTGCAGCAGCGTGTCCTTGCCGTGGACGAAGCCGATCGCACCGTCAAGCCGCTCGATCGTCGAGATCGGGTTGATGCCCTGCCACCAGAAGTGGCTCGGATCGAGGTTGACGGCGACGTTTTCGCCGGTGACCTCACGCAGGCGAGCGAACGACTCGGCGTTGTAGATCGATGTGCCGGGGTGGAGCTCCAGGCAGATCAACACGTCCGGCGCGGCGTCCTGCGCCCATCCCGAGAACTCGCGCCAGAACGGCGCGATCGACTGCTCGAACTGTTGCGCCCACAGGCCCTCCATGTCCGGGAGCCAGGCACCTCCCGCGAACACTGGCCGCGAGCCGTCGCCGTGCAATCCCGGCCCGCCAGGACACCCGCTCATCGCGACGACACGACTGACGCCAAGCTCCCGGGCGAGGTCTACTGCGTCACGCAGCGCCTGTGCGTGCCCGGCGGCGATGGCGGGGACAGGATGGAGCGGGTTCCCCGATGCGTTCAGGGCGACCAGCTCGAGGTTGGCCTCGGCCAGGCTGCGGACCAGGTCGCAGCGCGCGTCGGCGCTGGTCAGCAGCTCCTCACGGGCGACGTGGGGAGCCGACGAATAGCCGCCGACCCCGAGCTCGACACCGGCCAATCCGCGGGCTTCGCACCACTGCAGAACATCCCGGAGCGGCATGGATGCGAGCGCGTCGGTGAAGAGAGCCAGTGGCGGTGTAGTGGACATAGTGAAACGTTTTACTACCCGGATCGCGGGGATAGTCTCATGTGCCACGATCCGTGTCAAGCGCTATTCTGGCAGGCCGTAAGGCTTCCTCCCTAGCGCCCAGCGTCAACCCGACGCCCACTGCCGATAGAACGTTCTATGTCATTTCATCGTCCCACAATCATCGACGTGGCGTCGCTCAGCGGGGTTTCCAAGGCCACGGTCTCCAACGTCGTGCGAGGAAAGGGCAGCGTGGCGGACGCGACGCGGACCCGGGTGCTGTCGGCGATCGAGACGCTGGGCTACCGCCCCAACGCATCGGCGCGCAGCCTCGTGCGCCAGCGCACCGACGTTCTCGGCCTGCTCACCGGCAATCTCGGGAACGCGTTCGAGGCCGAACTGCTCGAACGGATCGAGCAGGTCGCTTCGGAGCATAAGTTCACGACGCTCGTGTGCACGACCGGCCGCAACCCGGAGGACGAGGCGACCAGGGTCGAGGCGCTGCTGGAGCAGCGCGTGGCCGGGATCGCCATGCTGCAGTTCAGTGGGGACCGGCGGCTGATGGCCCAGCTAGTGACCGAGCGCGTACCGGTCGTGATGGTCAGCTGCTGGGACGACTACGCGGACTGCGTCGCCGTTGACGACGCGGAGGGGCTGGAGCTTGCCGTCGGCCATCTCGCCGAGCTCGGCCATCGGCGGATCGCCTACCTGACGGACGAGCGGGTTGACAGCATCACGCTGCGGATTCGGCTGGAGGCGTTCCAGCGGGCGCTGCTACGCCACGGGGCGGAGTTCCATCCCGACTGGGTACTCCCCGGAGACAGCGGCCAGGACGGCGATCAGCCCGAGAGCTTCGTCGAGTTCTTCGAACGCAGCGGCCTGCCCGAGGCGATCGTAGCCACCAACGACAACATCGCGATCACGCTGATCGAGCAGCTGGAGTCGCGCGGCTGGCGCGTCCCCGACGACGTCTCGGTCGTCGGGTTCGACGGCTCGCGCGTGGCCGCGCTGCACCGGATCGGGTTGACGACGATCGCCCAGCCGGTCGAGCAGCTGGCGCACATCAGCGTCGAGTTGATGCTCGACCGCATGGCCGGCGAGATCCCACCCCAGCGCCGGCACGTCCGGCTCGAGCCGAAGCTGATCGTGAGGACGTCGACCTCGGCACCGGCGACATGATCGAGCGTGAGTGGCGGGAGGCAATGTGGCGCTGCGAGCGGTGGCTTGATCATCGGCGCCCAACTTCGGCCGCGGACGTGCTTCAAGCCGCGGCAGCGGCGCTTCCGGCTGACACCCGGCCCGACCGCTACGGCGCGGGCGGGTTTGTCGAGACGTTCGAACGCCGCATCGCCGAGCTGCTGGGCAAGCCGGCCGCTGTGCTGCTGCCGAGCGGGACGATGGCGCAGCAGATCGCTCTGCGGGTTCACTGCGATCGGCGTGGCCGCACCACCGTCGGGTTCCATCCGACCTGTCATCTCGAACTGCACGAGCACGGCGCCCACGCGCACCTACACGGTCTCAAGGCGGAGCTGATCGGTCATCGCGATCGCTTGATCACGCTCGAGGATCTCGAGGGCCTGCAACCTCCGATCGGGGCGCTGCTGATCGAGCTGCCGCAACGGGAGATCGGCGGCCGGCTTCCCGAGTGGGGGGACCTCCTCGCGCAGGTCCAATGGGCGCGCGACAGGGACATCGCGACGCACCTCGACGGCGCGCGGATCTGGGAGTCAGCGCCCTACTACGGCCGTTCGCATGCGGAGATCGCGGCGCTGTTCGACACCGTGTACGTCTCGCTGTACAAGGCGCTCTGCGGGTTCGGCGGCAGCGTGCTCGCCGGGCCGGACGATGTCATTGCGCAGGCGCGCGTCTGGCGACACCGCCACGGCGGGACGCTGTGGAGCCTGTTTCCGTTTGCGGCCTCCGCTCAGCGCGGACTCGAAGAGCTGCTACCTCAGATGCCGCGGTTTCTGGAGCACGCCCGAGCATTGGCGGGTGCGCTGCGTCAGCTTGCTGGAGTCGCCGTTGTCCCGGACCCGCCACAAACGCCGCTCTTCCACCTCCACGTCCGTGGCGATTCGCCGACCATCCGGGAGCGCGCATTCGAGATCGCTGAGGAGCGACGCGTGTGGCTGTCGGATGGCATCGCGCCGACCGTCGTTCCAGGTGTGAGCAGGGTCGAGCTGAGCATTGGCGAACCCGCGCTCGAGATCTCGCCCGAGGAGGCGGCCGAACTCTTCTCGATCGTGGTGGCGGACTCAGGGCACGACTAGAGTTCAGAGCTGTTCGTTGCGGACCTGCGCGAACGCCCGTACTGCTGATTCGAGCTCGGAGCTGGAGTGACTCGCGGACACCTGGGCCCGGATCCTCGCCTGGCCGCCGGGCACGACCGGGTATGAGAAGGCGGTGGCGTAGACGCCGTAGTCCAGCAAGCGCTCGGCGAAGCGGCTCGCAACAGATGCTTCGCCGAACATGACGGGGACGATCGGGTGCTTGCCGGGCAACACCTCGACGCCAGCCGACTGAAGACCGGCGCGAAAGCCGGCGGCATTGGCATGAAGGCGATCGCGGAGCTCCGCGGACCCCTCGAGGAGCGTGAGCGCCGCTAAGGCGGCCGCAACGATCGGGGGCGCGACGCTGTTGGAAAAGAGATATGGCCGCGCTCGCTGGCGCAGTACGTCGACGATCTCCCGGCGGCCGCTCACATACCCGCCGCTCGCGCCACCAAGCGCCTTGCCGAGCGTTCCGGTGAGGATGTCGATCCGCCCGATCACGCCGGCCAACTCGTGAGTTCCTCGTCCGTTCGGACCCATGATGCCGACCGCATGAGAGTCATCGACCATCACCAGCGCATCGTGACGCTCGGCGAGGTTGCAGATCTCCATCAGGTGGGCGGCGTGCCCGTCCATCGAGAAGACGCCGTCAGTCGCGATGAGGCGGCGTCGAGCCCCGGAGGCCTCACGCAGGCACGTCTGCAACTCATCCATGTCGCCGTTGGCATAGCGAAGGCGCCGGGCCTTGGAGAGGCGGACCCCGTCGATGATGCTCGCGTGGTTGAGCGCGTCGCAGATGACCGCGTCCTGGGGTCCAAGCAGCGCCTCAAAGAGCCCGGTGTTGGCATCGAAGCATGAGCCGAAGAGCACGGTCGCCTCGGTGCCGAGAAAGCAGCTAAGTCGTTGCTCGAGTTCGATGTGGGGTGCCTGGGTTCCTACGATGAAGCGTACCGACGCGAGCCCGAACCCCCACCGGGCCAGAGCCTCGCCGGCCGCCGCGATGATGACCGGGTGGCTCGAGAGACCCAGGTAGTTGTTGGAGCAGAAGTTGAGGACGACGCGGCCGTCGGCGAGGCGCACTCGCGAGCCCTGGCTCGAGTCGAGCACGCGTTCGACCTTGAGCAGGTCCGCCGACCTCAGAGTCGCCAGCTCAAGCTCGAGCTCGCTGCGCAGGCTCTCGAGGGTCATGCGGGCCGCCAGTCGAGGATGACTTTGCCCGCCCGACCGGTCGCGGCGGTGGCAAACGCCTCCTCATGCTCGTCGAACGTGAACCGGTGAGTGATGACGGGATCGATCGTCAGACCCGCCTCGAGCATCACGGTCATCGCGTACCAGGTCTCGTACATCTCGCGCCCGTAGATGCCCTTGAGCGTCAGCATGTTGAAGATGACGCCCGTCCAGTCGATTGGGAATGGCTCTCCCGGAATGCCGAGCACGGCGATCGATCCGCCGTGGGCCATGTTCGCGACCATCGAGTTCAGCGCGGCGGGGGCACCCGACATCTCTAATCCCACGTCAAATCCTTCCTTCATGTCGAGCTCGCGCTGCACGTCGGCCAGATCGTGAGTCCGCGGATTAACTGCGACGCTGGCACCCATGCGACGCGCTATATCCAGGCGCATCTCGTTCAAATCTGTGACGACGACGTGCCGAGCGCCGGCGTGGCGGACGACTGCGGCAGCCATCGCGCCGATCGGCCCGGCCCCGGTGATGAGCACGTCTTCGCCCAGCACGGGAAACGTCAGCGCTGTGTGCACTGCGTTACCGAACGGGTCAAAGATCGCGGCGATATCAAGCGGGATCCCGTCCGCGTGGCGCCATATGTTGGACTGCGGGATGCTGACCAGCTCCGCGAAGGCGCCGTCCTGGTTGACGCCGATCCCGCGCACACGCGCGCACAGGTGTCGCCGCCCTGCTCTGCAGTTGCGGCAGCGCCCGCAGTTGATGTGCCCCTCCGCACTGACGACGTCGCCGACCTCCAAGTCCTCGACCCGGGAGCCGACCGCGGCGACCTCGCCCACGAACTCGTGTCCGAGTACGAGCGGGGGCTCGATCGTGCGACGGGCCCAAGGGTTCCAGTCCCGGATGTGCAGGTCCGTCCCGCAGATGCCGGCCCTGAGCACTCTGACGAGCACATCGTCGGTCCCGATCGCGGGCTCGGAGACCTCGGTCAGCGTCAGGCCCGGTGCGGCGCTTGCCTTGATCAGCGCTCGCATCGGCCGCCGTTCGCGCCGCACGCTGCTGAACGAGATGAGCAGCTATGCAAACCGAACTCGGTCATCTATGCTTACCATATGTGGCGGCCGATGAGATGTCAACGCACAGCCAGATGAGCCGTGCGAACTGCCGTGGCTGAATCCGGCGCAGTCGGCGCAGCGACGGCGGCACCGGTCGACGGGCCAGCCCTCCTGACGCCGGAGGCCCTGCTCACGCTGCGTCCGATCGGCGACCTCGCGCTGAGCGACGACGGGCGGCTCGTGGCCTTTGCCGTCGGCGGTGCCGCCCCGGCTTGTGGGGACTCAGCACGAGCAGAGCTGTGGGCCGGAGCTGCCGATGGGAGCGCGCCGCCGGCTGCCGTCAACGGGGAGCGGATGGCTGTCGAGAGCTTGCCTGTGTGGGCGCACGATCACGAGTGGCTCGCCTACTGCTCCGACCTGGGGCATCCGGGGGTTGCCTCCCCTTGGGTGCGCGAGGCGTCCGGCCAGATTCGAAGCGCCGCTGATCTCGACGGTTCGGTCGAAAGCCTCCACTGGGCTGAAGACGACTCATTTCTGCTCGCGCTGATCGCCGATCCCGGCTCCGACCCTCCAGGGGCCGGCTCCGCTGCGCGCCTTGATCCGGCACCACCACCTGAAGCGCCCACGGTTCGGCGCCCCGGGCAGGCCTGGCGGCGGCTCTGGCGTATCTACATCGACACTGGTCAGGCGATCCTGGTGAGCCCGCCCGGCATCAACGTGTGGGAGGTCGACTGGCCGGGCCACGGACCGGCAGTTGTTGTGACCTCCGCCGACTCCGCCGAAAGCGCCTGGTACGACCCCTCCGTCGGACTCTGCGATGTCATGTCCGGCGAGGTCACGGTGATTCATCGGCCGGCAGGGCAGGTGCAATCCGCCGTGCTTGAGCCAGGCGGTCAGCGTGTCGCGTTTGTCGAAGGGCTCGGGAGCGATCGGACCTGCGTGACCGCCGAAGTAAAGATCATCGACATCAGCAGCGGTCAAGTGTCTGCTCCGGCTCCTCAGCTCGACGTCAGCCAGCTCAGCTGGTTGGTTGACGGGCGCCTGTTCTACGTCGGCTTGGACGGCCTCGAGTCGATCTGCGGCTACCTGTCGAGCAACGGAGCGGTCGAGCAGATTTGGCGTGGAGCGGCGACGATCGGTCCCAGGCACGGCATGCGCGCCGCGTGCAGTCGCGACGGATCGACGGTTGTCGCGGCGATGGAAGCCCCTGGGCATCCGCAGGAGGCTTGCCTGCTCGATCTATCCGATCAGACATGGCGCCCTCTGACAAGCGTCAACGCGGGCCTCGCCGAGCTCCGGTCCGCGGACAGCAGCCGGGTGCAGTGGACGGCATCGGACGGGCTTGCGATCGAGGGGATCCTCGTCGTACCGGCTGAGCACGGAGAGTCGCCGCTGCCGCTCGTCGCCTTCATCCACGGGGGGCCGGTCGGCTCATTCACGTTCACGTTCGGTCAAGGCCCGATGGCGATCGCGACCGCGCTCGCCAACGCGGGCTATGCCGTGCTGATGCCCAATCCCCGAGGCTCGTCCGGACGTGGACGGGACTTTGCCGCCGCCGTCCAGGGCGACGTGGGAGGCGCTGAGCTGACCGATACGTTGGCGGGAATCGACGCCCTGTGCAGAAGAGGTATCGCCGACGCAGAGCGTCTCGCGATCACGGGTGGATCCCACGGCGGGTACATCTCAGCGTGGGCAGTCACGCAGACGGAGGTGTTTGCGGCGGCCGCACCTTGGGCTTGCGTCTCGGACTGGGTCAGCTTCCACTACACCACCAACATAGGCCGGTTCGACGAGCTGTTCCTCCAGAGCGATCCAGCGGATCCGGCAGGCCATCACTTCTCGCGGTCCCCAGTCACGCACGCGCGCTCCTGTAGGACGCCGACTTTGATCCTCCACGGCGAGCGCGACCTGTGCACGCCGTTGGGTCAGGCGAAGGAGCTCTACCAGGCGCTTGTGGAGGCAAACTGCGAGACGGAGTTGGTGGTGTATCCCCGCGCGGGCCATGGTTGGAAGGAACGCGATCAGGTGCTCGATACCTGCCGGCGGATCACCGCCTGGTTCGATCGCCACCTGAAGACGGCTCGATTAGACTCGGCTGCGGTGGGCTCGTCGGACGTGGCAGGCTGACTTGACACGATCGCCCGCGCGTGAACGCGTAGGTTCGGAGCTGTTTCGGCCGATCACGACTCGGGCGGCGTTCGAGGCCGTTGTTCGGCAGATCATCGGGCTGTTACAGGGTGGACGGCTTTCGGAAGGTGACGTCCTCCCGGGCGAACGCGTACTCGCAAACCTGATGCAGGTGAGCCGTCCGACGATCCGGCTCGCGATCGCCACGCTGGCGAAAGAAGGCTTGGTCGAGGTGCGTCCCGGTCGTGCCGGCGGGATCGTGCTGATTTCTCGCTGGGTCCCGCCCCACCTCGAGGAGGATTGGTCAGTCGAGCTGGGTGTCGACGAGCTGTTCGAGCTGTTGGAGGCTCGCAGAGCACTGGAGCCACGAGTCGCGCAGCTCGCCGCGATGCGCGGGACGGCGGCTCAGTTCGATGAGATGCGCGAGACGCTGGCGCTCCAGAAGGCGCATCTCAGTGATCGTCCGAAGGCGATCCAGGCCGAGCTGATGTTTCACCGGCAGATGTGGCACGCAGCAGGCAATGCCGAGCTCGAAGCGATGCTCGCGCGACTGTTTCGGCGGATGTCCACCGTCCTCGACATGGCGATGCGCACCCAGGCGGATCAGCAGTCAGCCCTCGAGCTCAACCAGGCCACGCTCGAGGTGATCGCTCGTGCTGACTCTCGAGAGGTCAACACGGCCATGGGCGAGCACATGGCGTACCTCGAACGGATCGTCGAAGAAACGTTCGGGCGGTCTCGCATTCGGCACATGCCGGACTTCCTGATCGACGGCGCCGACTGACGCTCGTGCCCGCAGGCGCTCCCGGATGCCGGCGACCGGCGTTGTTGACAGCGACGCGCGCAGTTCGCTACGGTGAGCATACATAACCGATATCGGTATCGACGTTGACCGCAACGACCTGGCAGGTCGATCGGATGCAAAAGAGCACGCGCGACGCAATCATCATCGGAGCAGGCATCATTGGCAACGCGATTGCCTTCGAACTAGGCAAGCGCGGCTATCGGACGCTCAACATCGACCGCCTGCCCGCCGCCGGTTACGGATCAACCAGCAATTCGTGCGCGATTGTGCGGGCGCATTACTCATCGCATCAAGGTGTGGCGATGGCGCACGAGGGCTTCTCCTATTGGCAAGACTGGAATAACTACCTGGGCTCTGACGATGAGCGTGGTATCGCTCGGTATGCGCAGTGCGGCGTTGTGCTGCTGAAGAGCGCCACCGGTCTACATCAGAAGGCGTTGCGTCACTACGACGCGCTCGGAGTCACGTATGAGGAATGGGATGCCGGGCAGGTTCGCGCTCGCTACCCGATGTGCGACATGGGCGAGTTCTGGCCACCTCGGAGGCCGGACGACCCCGAGTTCGCCAAAGCGCCACAACGGGAGCTCAAGGGCGCCGTGTTCACCCCGAACGCCGGCTACGTTCCCGACCCGCTGCTCGCTACCCACAATCTTCAACTCGCGGCAGAGTCGCTCGGCGGGCGGTTCATGTTTTGCACGGAAGTGACTGCCATCCGAAGAGCCGGGGCGCGGGTGACCGGCGTGACCCTCTCCGACGGTCGCGAGATCGATTCGCAAGTGGTAGTCAACGTCGCGGGACCTCACTCGTATCTCGTCAACCGAATGGCGGGAGTGGCAGGTGACATGAACATCGGGACGCGCGCGTTGCGTCACGAGGTGCACTACGTACCCGCCCCGCGGGGCCATGACTTCGAGGCTGACGGCAGTGTCATCTCGGACGGCGACCAGGGGATCTACTTTCGGCCGGCTACGGGCAATCACATTCTGGTTGGCAGCGAGGACCCGCCGTGCGACGATCGTGCTTGGGTCGAGCACCCTGACAGTTTCGACCGGTGCGTGACCGAGGCACAGTGGGAGGCGCAGGTCTACAGGCTGGCACGACGGCTCCCGGGATTGCGGATCCCGTCAGCGCGCAAAGGAATCGTCGATCTCTACGACGTGTCTGACGATTGGCTGCCGATCTATGACCGTTCGCAGCTCGATGGGTTCTACATGGCGATTGGAACCAGCGGCAACCAATTCAAGAACGCGCCGGTTGTAGGCCGGCTTATGGCGGAACTGATCGAGCAGGTCGAGCGCGGACATGACCACGATGCTCACCCGGTGCACGTCAAGGCCTGTTACACGGGCGTCGAACTTGACGCTGGCTTCTACTCACGTCTGCGGGAAATCAACCCGGAGTCGAGCTTCTCGGTCACAGGTTGACGTGTCGAGCACTTCGACATCGCGTCGAGTGCACACGGGCCATCAGGCCGTTGGGACGGCGATCCTGACCGCAAGAGTCGGCCACACGCTCAACGAATCTGGCCGGTCAGGATCGCGTGGTCCAGGGAGGAGGCGGCGCGGCGCGGTCCGGCGCTCTCGGTCGCTAAGTTGACCGACACCCACGCCTTCGGCCCCCTCGGCTTCAAGGCTGCGTAGGAGTCGAGGCTGACAATCGTCCAGTTCGGCTGCCCGCTGCAGCCCGGTGGACCTAATTCGGGGGTAGTCTGCCCGGGCGAACAGGGCCCCTGCGAAGCGGCCGCGTATGTGTGGATCACGTAGAAGGTCGCGGTTCCGCGGCTCGTGAGGGTGCCAAACATCGCGTGTTGTTGAGCGGCTGAGTTCTTGGCCACCTGCTCGAATTTTACGAACACGGCCTTACTCTCGGCTGTGACGTCGACTTGGAGCAAGTCCGAGAAGTGTCCGGGCACTACGGGCCCCGTGTACGTGCAGATGTTGCTTCGGGGGGTCTTCCCTTCAAATTTGAGCGAGCTTACGTCGATCAGCCTCGCCATCTTGACGCGCGAAAAATGGGTGCAGCGGGGGACGCTCGCGGGCTTCTTGGGAGACTTGAGAGAGGCGATCGCGAGGCCCGGCGTCGCCAGCGCAATGGCCAGCACGGCGAACACGGGGACTCTGGGAGCGCGCGTGCCCGCAAGTCGCAGCCTGAGCGCCAGGTGCCGGGGCATTCCGGCCGACGATACTCTCTTTAGGGACAGCCGCAGAGCGCCGCCGCTCGCCCAACCGGCGCCCGGTGCGAGCCTTGGTCCACAGTGTTAGCCCGACCGCGTGGCCACGGAAGACCGCGCTTCCCGTTTCGGGCGGAAACACGAAACCGACCTTCAACGACGGACCGCAGGGGGACTCTCACGGGGTCTCGCGGACGGTGATGAGATTTGTCGCCCCGGCAGCTCCCGTCTGGCGTCCGGCGGTGATGACAACGAGCGAGCCTG
>Ga0182024_10007414_pt1 | contig 23646 bp, 24 predicted proteins | sample P32metaG_FD_120480 | JGI IMG/M metagenome (GOLD analysis project Ga0182024, IMG submission 120480) | Permafrost microbial communities from Stordalen Mire, Sweden - P3-2 metaG (Illumina Assembly) | ecosystem: Environmental > Terrestrial > Soil > Wetlands > Permafrost | place: Sweden: Stordalen... | reverse complement strand
TTCGCGCCGCCTCGCCCTCGAGGTGGGACGTCTCGGCCTCGAGCCGGGCGAGCGCGCGGCCGGCATCCTCGACGATCTGGCCCTCGCGGGCGAGGTCGGTGTCGATCCTCGCCATCTCGGCGGCCAGGCGGCGGGTCTCGTCGGCGACGTCTTCCAGGGCGCGGTCGAGCCGGTCCTTGTCGATGGAGAGGCGATGGAGCACGGCCGAGGCCGCCGTCTCCTCCTCACGCCTGGGCCTTATGAGCGCTTCGGCTTCGATCGCTGCGGCCATCGCCGAGGCGGCGTGGCTGGCGCTGGCTCGGACCCGTTCGTCGGCCCCCGCCGACTCGGCTTCCAGGAGCTCGAAGCTCGCCGCCGCCTCGGACCACCTGGCGTAGAGCAGTACGCTTTGCAGCAGGCGGATTTCGGCGGCGAGCCGCCGGTAGCGCTCGGCGTGCCGCGCTTCGCGGCGCAGGCGGACGAGGTTGGTCTCCACCTCGCCCATGACATCATCGAGCCGGGTTAGATTGGCATCGGCGGCCCGAACCCGCAGTTCGACCTCGTGACGGCGACTGTGCAGACCCGATACGCCGGCCGCTTCCTCCAGGATCCGCCGGCGATTCTGCGGCCGGGCGGCGATGAGCTCGGAGATTTGGCCCTGGCGAACGAGAGCGGGGGAATTGGCGCCCGTCGAGGCGTCGGCGAACACCAGTTGGACGTCACGGGCGCGCACCTCGCGGCCGTTGATGCGAAACTGCGAGCCCTCGCCGCGATCGATGCGGCGCACGATCTCGAGCACCGGCGCCAGGTTGAATTCCGCCGGAGCGTCGCGGTCGGTATTGTCGATCGTCAGGGTCACCTCGGCGTGATTGCGCGCCGGGCGGTCGGCGGAACCGGAGAAGATCACGTCATCCATTCCATCGCCGCGCAGGGCTTTGGCGGAGTTGGCGCCCATGACCCAGCGCAGGGCTTCCAGGATGTTGGACTTTCCGCAACCGTTGGGCCCGACTATGCCGGTCAGTCCGGCTTCGATCCGAAAGTCGGTGGGATCGACAAAGGACTTGAACCCGGAAAGGCGGAGTCGGGAAAAGTGCACCAGTGCGCCCTGAGCTATCTGTGCTCCGCCGATGCGACGGCGGCGCCGAGGCTCTCCAGGCTCTGGTCGCCCTCGAGTTTGCGATCGCCGATGACGAAGGTCGGGGTGCCCGAAATGCCGTTTTCCTGGCCATTGCGATCCGATCGGGCTTCCAGGGCGCTCAAGGCGGCGTGGTCCTTCATGCAGGAATCGAATTGATCTGCGGTCAGGCCGGCGACCTTGGCGATGCGCAGCAGCGGGCCGTAGGCGTCGCCCGCCTGGACCATCTCGTTCTGGGCGCGAAAGATCTGGTCGACGATGTCGAAATACTTCGCCGGCCCCGCGCATCGGGCGGCGAGGAATCCCGCCGCCGCCAGAGTCGGCTGCCCGGTGAGCATTTCACGAAAGACGAACCTCACCCTGCCGGTGTCGATGTACTTCGCCTTGAATGCCGGAAAGACGTTGATCGACCAGGCGGCGCAATGCGGACAGCCGACCGACGCGTACTCGATCACCGTGACCGGGGCCTTGGAATTCCCCAGCGCCATATCGTCGGGATATGCCTGCGCACCAAGCGCTCCGGCGGCGAAACCCAGCGCCATCGCTGCCGCCAGAACACATCGGCGAAGTACGCCGCGCTTCATGCCGGCGACGATTTTGCGCCGGATTGGGCCTGGGCGATGGCGGCGTCGAGTTGGGGCAACGGCAGCTCGCCCTTGTCGTAGACCGCGCCGTTGATCACGAACGTGGGAGTCCCGGTGATTCCCAGTTTAACGTAGCTCTCCCAGCGGGCGTTGAGCGCCTCCAGAGCCTTGTCGTTGGTGATGCAAGCTTCGAACTGGGGCTCGGTCAGCCCGGCCGAGCGGGCGATGTTGAGCAGAATCTGATGGGGCTGCCCGGTTTGCTCCATCTGGTCCTGGGCGTTGTAGATGTCATCGACGACGCTGAAGTACTTGTTCTTGCCCGCGCATCGGGCGGTGAGGAAGCCGGCCGCGGCGATCGACGGATCGCCGGTGAGGGCTTCGCGCAGGACGTATCGCACCTCTCCGGTGTCAATGTACTTGGCCTTGAAGGCCGGAAAGACCTCGCTGTTCCAGCGGGCGCAGTGCGGACAGGCCACCGAGGCGTATTCGACCATCGTCACCTTGGCCTTGGGATTGCCCATCGACATGTCGTCGGCGGTGACCGCGGCGGTCGGTTTGTGGCAGGCGGCGAGGCCGAGAAGAGCAAGTAGCCCCAGGGTGGCGATGAGTCGCATTGGCGTTACCTAATCGAGCCGCGAGCGCAATAGAGCGCGATTCTTAGCGGGCGGCGATATGGCGCAGCAATCGCGCCGTGCGCAAGCTCAGCCCATCACCTTGCGACCGAGCCTGGTGAGCGCCTGTTTGAGCGATCCGTCAGGGAGGGCCGCCAAGCTCTCGGTGAGAGCCTTCTCGGCCGCGGCGTCCAGAGGCCGATTGGCGGCGCGGCGTGGGGCGCTGAGAGCGGGGCGCTGTGTGGCCGGCCCCTTCAAGGGACCCTGCACGATCCGCAGTCGCCCTATGCTGGCGGGTCCAAGGAACATGTTCACCCGCTCGATGATCTCGGCGCTTTGATGCTGGATCAAGGTCGCCGAAGGGCCCTCGACCCGGATCTCGAGCGCCGCCGGGCCAACACGGCTCTTCACCAGTTTCACCGGCTCGCTGCGTCTGGCGAGCGGGACCCCGACGATCTCCCGCCAGCGGACTTCCAGGCCGCCTATGCTTTGGCCGAAGCGCTCGTCGAGCGCCTTCATGGTCGCGGCCAACGCTCGGCCGGCGCCGGGCGGCGTCCATCCCACCCCGCGGGTTCGCCTTCGGGCCAGGATGGCGGCGGCCTCACGCAGAGTTGGGAGGGGACGCGGCATGGGCCGCATGCTACCGCGCCCTTCGATGTCCGTCGCCAAGATCCGCGCCGATCTCCTGGCCTGGTACGACGCCAATCGTCGCGATCTTCCCTGGCGCGCGCCGCGTGGCCAAAGGCCCGATCCCTACCGGGTCTGGCTCGCGGAAATCATGCTCCAACAGACGACCGCGGCGCATGCCAGCCCCTATTTCAACGCCTTTATGGCCAGATGGCCGTCGCTCGAGGCGCTCGCGGCAGCCGATCCCGCCGACATCATGGCCGGCTGGGCGGGTCTCGGTTACTACGCCCGGGCGCGCAATCTCATCGAATTCGCCAAGCGCGTGGTCCGATCGGGGGAGGGTTTTCCGAGCACCGAGCAGACCCTGCGCGGCCTTCCGGGCGTCGGCGCCTACACCGCCGCCGCCATCGCCGCGATCGCCTTCAATGAGGGCGCCAACGTTGTCGACGCCAACGTGCTGCGGGTCATGGCCCGACTCTACGCCGTCCAAACCCCGCTTCCGGCTGCGGCCGACCGACTGACAGACCTGGCGAAAGGGCTGGTGCGCTCGGAGCGGCCCGGAGACTGGGCCCAGGCTCTGATGGATCTGGGCGCCGTCGTCTGCCGGCCGCGAACGCCGCTCTGCGACGCGTGCCCGCTCGGCCGCCACTGCCTTGCGCGGGCCGGAGGGACGCCGGAGAGCTATCCGAGGCGACAGACCAAACGCCCGCGCCCGCACAGGCACGGCGTGACCTACATCGCCAAATGCGATGGCGCGGTGGCCATGATCCTTCGGCCGCCAGAGGGTCTGCTGGGCGGCATGCTCGGCCTGCCGACGACCGAATGGCGAGCCAGGCCATGGAGCCGGAAACAAGCTCTGGCGGCCGCGCCCATGCCGCTCGCATGGCGCGCCATGGGAAGCGTTCGCCACGTCTTCACTCACTTCTCCCTGAATCTCGAGGTGATGGCGGCGGAGGCGCGTGGGGCGGATGCGACACTCGTTTGGATGGCGCAGGCGTCGGCGCGAGCAGCGGCGCCGAGCCTCTTCCGCAAAGCCTTGCAGATCGGTCTCTAGGCCATCGCGGCGCGCAGCTTGGCGCGCAGGACATCTATGGGGGCGAGGCCGGCGTCGGTGCGGACGTGCCAGAACGTCCAGCCGTTGCAGGCCGGCTGCGACTGAGCCAGAGCCCCGAGCTTGTGGATCGAGCCGGTCAACCGGCCCATGGCCAGGGACCCGTCCGCCCTGACCCTGGCCGCGCGCTCGCCCTTTGGACACCAGACAAGGTCGCCCGGATTGAGGAGCCCGGCCTCGACAACGTTGCCAAAGGGGACGCGCGGCTCGTCCCGGCGCGAGGCGGTGACCTCGAGGTCGTGGGGCGATGCCGGAACGATCTTGGCGATTCTCGCCTTGGCCAGGGCGGCGTAACGCGGCTCGCGCTCGATGCCGATGAAGCCGCGGCCCAGCCGCTTGGCCACTGCTCCGGTGGTCCCCACGCCGAAGAAGGGATCGAGGATGACGTCTCCGGGACGGCTCGAAGACAGAATCACGCGGTGCAGAAGCGCTTCGGGCTTCTGGGTCGGGTGAGCCTTGGCGCCGGCGTCGTCCTTCACCCGCTCATCGCCGGTGCACAGGGCCAGCGTCCAGTCCGAGCGCATCTGCAGATCGTCGTTGGCCGCCTTCATGGCGTCGTAGTTGAACACGTACCGCCGAGCGCCCCGGCTCTTGGCGGCCCAGATCAGCGTTTCGTGGGCGTTGGCGAATCGGACGCCCTTGAAGTTCGGCATCGGATTGGACTTGCGCCAGATGACGTCGTTGAGAATCCAGAATCCCAGATCCTGGAGCGTGGCGCCGACGCGGAAGATGTTGTGATAGGCGCCGATCACCCAGATCGCTCCGTCGTCCTTGAGCACCGGCCGGCAGGCGCCAAGCCAGGCGCGAGTGAATCCGTCGTAGGCTTCGAAGGAAGCGAACCGGTCCCAGTCGGCGTCCACCCCATCGACTCTCGAATTGTCGGGCCGCAGCAACTCGCCGCCGAGCTGAAGATTGTAGGGAGGGTCGGCGAAGATCAGGTCGACCGAGGCCTCGGGGAGCTTCGCCAGCTCATCGATGCAATCGCCGATAATGATCCGGCTCGGCAGAATCATACGCCCCTCGAAGAAAGGCGATCAGCATGGTCAATGGCGGGTGAAGAACGGCTTAAGCGGCCTAGGTTCAGCCACGCCAGTTCACCCAGGCCCCGTGCGGGTGGACCTCCGCCAGAAGTCGCTCCTCGCCCCCTGGCCACTGCCGGAGTCGCAGCTCGATCCGCGTCATGTCCGGAAGGACGGGCTCCATTCGCAGCCATGAGAACGGCGCCGACGGCATTGCCCGCGCCCCGAGTACCGTGATCGCGGCCGTGAGCGCACGGCGCGCCTCGTCGGTCAGGTACTGCCAGAAGATCGAGTGGTAGAGCACGGTGGCCGCGCCTTCCTCGGGTCCGGCGCGGCGGGCGACCCAGGTGACGGCGTCTTCCTCCTCCACGCGGATTTCGGCGGCCACGGCGGCCGCGGCCGCGGCTTCGAAGCGCTCGAGCCGCTCGAGCTGGTCCGCCCAGATATAGGCCTTGAGCCGGCGGCGGGCGGATGTGTCGGTCAAATCGATCGGCCGGCGATCGCAGGCCGCCCGCTCCTGTACGAGCAGGGACGCGGAAATCGGCGGTGGGGATCCGCGCCAGGCCGTATCCAGCGTCAACGGCGTGGGGGAAGGTCCCCAGGTGTGCGCGCCGAACTCATATCGATAACGGTCCCAGATCTGATTGAGGCCGGCGCTGGCCCCGATCTCGAAGCACCGCAGTTCCAGACCGGTCTCCTTGCCGATCGTGAGGAACCCGGGGAGCAGGCAGATCGATCGGCGCACCTCGTTGGTCTGAGGTTCGTGCGCCATGAAGGCCGACAGGGTCTCCTCCCGGTCCGTCGCCGCCCCGATCACCGCGACCCACGCGGCGTCGGCGTCGCCCCCGCATGCGGTTGACGGCCACGCGGCGCTCACCTCCGGCGCTGTGCCGCTCAGCGCCACGTCATGGAGAGCCCCCAGGAGCCGAAGGGCCACCGCATCGGCTATCAAGGTTCTGGTTTGGACGCCGGCCGATGGGGAGAACAGACGCGACAGGGTCTCGTTGCGGCCGAGATCTTCGGCGGCGTGTCGCAAGAGTGCGGCGGAGAAAGGCGCGCCCAGGTCGGCGCAGGCCTGCGCCTGTAGGCTCAGCGCATGGCGAACGGCTTCATGATCGACCATCCCGCCGGTCTTCGCAGCCGCGCCATAGGTTGATCAATCTTGATTGATAGCGTCAACATCGGAAAAAACCAGGGTTTCCTGAACCGCGGCGGCATAGGCCCGCATCGGGTCCATGCCCATCAGAGCCAGTCGCACTGGCGCCCAACCCATTCGATGGATTTCACAGGGACCGCGTTCCAGCAGCGCCCTGGCGTGAATCGGGGCCCGATAGCCCTTGTGCGAAGCGAAGCCGTAGCCTGGATAGGTCTCGTCCAGGAGCGCCATCAGGCGGTCGCGGGCCGTCTTGGCGAGGATCGAGGCGGCGGCGATGGAGGCGCTGATGCCGTCGCCGCCCACCACCGTCTTGACCGGACACGGCAGCGGAAAAGCGTAGTTGCCGTCGACGAGCGCGAAAGCCGGCGCCAAGGCCATGGCCTCGATAGCGCGCTTCATGGCCAGCCCCGTGGCATGCAGGATGTTGAGGGAGGCGATCTCCTGAACTGAGGCGAAACCCACGCCCCAGGCGACCGCCCGGCGCTTGATTCTTGGCTCCAGCGCCTCGCGCTGCTTGGCCGTGAGCTTCTTGGAATCATCGAGGCCGCGAATCTGGGGGCCGGGATTGAGAATGACCGCCGCGGCGCAGACCGGCCCCGCCCATGGTCCGCGCCCGGCTTCGTCGACGCCGCACACCGGCCCGGGACAAGCCCGCTCCAGCAGCATATCGGGGCCAATTCTTCCCATCAGTCGTTATTCATGGCCGCGACTTCGCGGTGGCGCGGACAGGTAACGAGGTGGTCGTTGACCATCCCTACCGCCTGCATGAACGCGTAGACGATGACCGGTCCGCAAAACTTGAAACCGCGACTTTTCAGGGCCTTGGACATTTCCACCGCTTCCGGTGACTGGCTGGGGACGTCGGAGCGAGAACGCCACCCATTCTGAATCGGCCTTCCTCCGCAGAAGGCCCACAGGAATTCGGCGAAATCCTCGCCGCGAACTCGCATGTCGAGGAAGATCCTCGCTCCGGCGATGGCGGCGTCGATCTTGGCCGGCGAGCGGACGATGGTGGGGTCGGCGAGCAGGCGGCTCCGGTCCGCCCCGCTGAAACGGGCGACCCGTTCGGGATCGAAGCCGGCGAAGGCGCGGCGAAAGTCCTCGCGCTTCTTGAGGATGGTTATCCATGAGAGTCCCGCCTGAAAGCCGTCCAGGACCAACTTCTCCCACAGCGCCCCGCTGTCGCGCTCGGGAACGCCCCACTCCTCATCGTGGTAGCCGATGTAGAGCGGCTGCTTCGGATCGGCCCAGCCGCAGCGCGCCGAGAGGCTCTCGAAAGCCGGAACGGTCACCTTGGCTCGCGCTCTTCAAAGGACGGGACGGACGATGCTCGCCGCATTCGCCGCCCCTCGCAAGGCGCCTTGGCCGCGACCGATAGCGCCGCCATCAGCTCTTGACGGAGGGAAATTCGCCTAGCCAGGAGGGCAGGCGGGGCGCCCAGGCGCGGCCATCCGGAAGCGAACGCGGGCCCGCTTCGAGTCGGTCCAGACGCAGCAGGGCCATCGCCTCGCCGTCGAATCCGGAAAGCGCTTCACCGGCGCGCAGAGCGCCGGCGAGGAGCTCCGAACCTCGGGCCGGCGGCGCCCCGGCAAAGATGATCGGCGCCATCCGGCTCTTGATGTTTCCTCGTCTCTTCATCCGCGAGGTGGTCTCCTGGCCAACGAAGCAGCCCTTATGGAAGTCGATACCACCCAGAAGGTCGAAGTTCGCTTCGATGGGATAGGTGGTCTCGCCCTCCCAGTCCGCTGAACCGGGCACTCCAAGACCCAGCCGGTGGCGGTCGTATCGGCTCTCCAGGACGGGCCTTGCCTCCAGGGGAGCCGCCGCCCCGTAGCTTCTGAAACCCAGGGCCTTCGCCCGCGGGTCGGCCAGCCAGCCGTCCGGGGCGAAATCCGATCCCCATGACACCCGAACCTCTGTAGCGGATGGAGCGATCTGGACTTTCGCGCGCAGTCGATAAAGACCGAGACGCTCAATCAAAGCCTCTCGACGGCTCGCTGCGCAGTCGATGAGGCAACCGTGCGCGCTGCCCACGACGAAGAGGTCGAACTGAAGCCGCCCTTGCGGGGTGAGGAGGGCAGCGAAGCGGATTTCGCCCGGCCGCAGGGTGTCGACGTCCTGAGTGACCAAGCCCTGGAGAAAGCTTCGCCAGTCCTCGCCCTCGATAACGATGACCGCCCGGCTCTCCAGGCTCGCCGTGAGGAGGCCTGCGCCCATGCAGGCATTGTGGCGGCGCCGTCGCTGGAGCGCCAGGGGCGCCCGCCCTATAGAGGAGCACAGATGGCCGGCCAGAGCTCCCCGATCCTGTTCATCACGGCTAGCCGGATCGGCGACGCCGTCCTTTCGTCCGGACTGGTGAGGGCGCTGATCGAGGAGGCGCCTCACGCCAGGTTCACTATCGTCGGGGGGCCTTTGACGGCGCCGCTCTTCGCCGAGACGCCCGGTCTGGATGATCTCATTGTCATGGAGAAGCGGCCCCTTGGCCGGCATTGGCTCGATCTGTGGCGGCGGGTTGGGAAGCGGCGCTGGGACCTGGTGATCGATCTTCGAGGTTCGCCCATCTCCGGTTTCCTCAAGCGTGAGAGGCGCGCGGCGTACAGGAGGGGCGCCCCGCGAGCGCACAAGGTCATCGAAGCGGCGCGCCTGCTGAATCTTCACAACTCGCCTCCCGCGCCCCACCTCTTCACCAGCCCGGCGATCGAGCGCCGAGCCGATGCGATCACCGCCGGCAAGCGGCCCATCCTCGCCATCGCTCCTGGGGCCAATTGGGTCGGCAAGACCTGGCCGTCTGACCGCTTCGCCCTGGTCGCGCAAAGCCTCCTGGCCCCTACGGGAGCCATGGCCGGCGGACGCCTGATGGTCGTTGGAGGAGCCGATGATCGAAGGGTCGCGGAAGCCGTGAAGTCCGCCGCGCCCGCTTCCCAGCGCATCGACCTCGTGGGTGGCGAGGACCTTCTGACCTGCTACGCGGCGCTGAAGCGAGTGGATCTCTTCATCGGCAACGATTCGGGCCTCATGCACCTCGCGGCGGCGGCCGGTGCGCCCACGCTGGGTATCTTCGGGCCTTCAAACGACGATCTCTACGCGCCGTGGGGCGGCCACTGCAGGGTCGTGCGGGGCGCGAGGTCGTTCGATCAGTTCAAGGACTTCGATCCCGGCCTCAGACGACAGGTCTGCCACATGTTGGATCTGCCGGCGGACGCCGTACTCGCCGCGGCCTCGTCACTCATCGAGGAAATCGCTTCGGAACGGTCGCATGCCCGGCGCCTTTGACCTGATAGTCCGCGGCGGCGATGTCGTCAGTCACGCCGGCCGCGGCCTGACCGACATCGGCATACGCGAGGGTAGGTTCGCGGCGATCGGCGATCTGGCCGCGGCCTCGGCCGGCGCGGTGATGGATGCGAGAGGCCTGACCGTTCTGCCCGGCGTCATCGACAGCCAGGTTCACTTTCGCGAGCCTGGCCTCGAATGGAAGGAGGATTTCGAATCCGGCTCCCGGGCGGCGGTGCTCGGAGGCGTGACCGCGGTGTTCGAAATGCCCAACACCGACCCGCCCACGTCCGACGCCCAAGCCTTGTTCGACAAGCTGGCGCGGGCCAGGGGGCGGATGCACTGCGACTACGGCTTCTACCTCGGCGCCACGCATGAAAATATCGGCGCCCTTGGGGAGCTCGAGCGCCTGCCCGGTTGCTGCGGCGTCAAGGTTTTCATGGGGGCCTCCACCGGGACCCTGCTGGTTCCGGATGACCAGGGGATAGACGCGATCTTGCGCGCCATAACTCGGCGCGCCGCCTTCCACTCCGAGGATGAGTATCGCTTGGCGGAGCGTCGGCCGCTGGCCCGGCCTGGGGACTGGGCCAGTCACCCGGACGTTCGCGACGCGCAAACCGCGCTCAGATCGACCCAGAGGCTCGTCGACCTGGCCACGCGGGCGGGCAAGCGGATCCATGTACTGCATGTGACGACGACCGAGGAAATCGACTTCCTGTCCGACCACAAGGACGTGGCCAGCGTCGAGGTCACGCCCCAGCACCTGACGCTCGCCGGACCAGAGGCTTATGAACGGCTCAAGGGTCTGGCGCAGATGAATCCGCCCATCCGCGACGCCTCGCACCGCGCGGGTTTGTGGCGCGGGATCGCCACGGGAGTCGTCGATGTCCTCGGCTCCGACCATGCGCCGCACAGCCTGGACGAGAAAGCGCGGCCCTATCCCGCATCACCCTCGGGAATGCCCGGCGTTCAGACGCTGGTAGCCGTCATGCTCACCCATGTGGCCGAAGGCCGGCTCACGATCGAACGGTTGGTCGATCTGACGAGCCATGGGCCCAACAGGATCTTCGGGCTTGCTGCCAAGGGTCGGATCGCCATTGGCTATGACGCCGACCTGACGGTGGTCGATCTCAAGGTGCGAAGGACGATCCGCAACGAGGACATGGCTACCCGCGTGGGTTGGACGCCGTTCGATGGATTCGAGGCCAGGGGATGGCCCATGGCGACCATCATTCGGGGACGTATCGTGATGCGGGAGGGCGAGGTTCTAAGGCCGAGCGAGGGCGATCCCCTCCGTTTCCAGGAAACTCTGTGACAATGCCGGCGAGAACACGGCGACGGGTGGTTGACGGAGGGGACTCGTCATGAACGGCGCCGATTGTCTGGTCGAGACCCTGGTCGCCAACGGCGTCACCGCCTGTTTCGCCAATCCTGGCACCAGCGAAATGCAGTTCGTGAGCGCGCTGGACCGTCACAGCGCCATGCGGCCGGTTCTCTGCCTCTTCGAGGGGGTCGCGACCGGCGCCGCCGACGGTTACGGCCGCATGGCGAAGACGCCCGCTTGCACCTTGCTTCACCTTGGCCCCGGATACGGCAACGGGTTGGCCAATTCCCACAACGCCAGGCGGGCTTTCACGCCCATGGTCAACATCATCGGGGACCACGCGACCTATCACCGGCGCTACGATGCTCCCTTGAACTCGGACATCGCCGCCATCGCCGGTCCCAATTCGATCTGGCTGAGATCCGCTGAAAGTCCAGACGAGGTCGGCCCGCTGGCCGCCGAGGCGGTCGCTGCCAGCTATGGTCCGCCGGGGGGCTCGGCCAGCCTCATTCTGCCCGCCGATTGCGCCTGGTCGCGAACAAACGTCGTCGGACCGCGAACGGCGCGTCCGGCCAGCGCCGCCGTGGCAGGCGAGATCGTCGACGAAACGGCCCGAGCGCTTCGTTCGGCAAGGAAGCCGGTGTTGCTGCTGGGCTCGCCGGCGTGCAGCGAGGCCGGACTTAGGACTGCGGGACGGATCGCCGCGCTGGGCGTGCGCATCCTCGCCGATACATTTGTCGCCCGTCAGGGAAGGGGGGCGGGCCGCTTTGCCCCCGATCGGATGATGTACTTCGGCGAGATGGCGCTGGCCGATCTCGAGGGGGTCGACCTCATGGTCCTCGTGGAGACGGTGACGCCGGTGGCCTTCTTCGCCTACCCGGAGCGCCCCAGCGTTCTGGTTCCGGAGGGCTGCGCCGTGTCGACCCTCGCGAGCCGTGGCGAAGACGGAGTCGCGGCTATGGAAGCTCTGGCCGATGCCCTCGGCGCTCCGGACGACCCGCTGACGCAGACCCTGGGTCTCCCGGATGTTCCCGCCGGACCGCTGACCCCGGCCGCCGCCGGCGCCTCTATCGCCCGCCATCTGCCCAACGGCGCGATCGTCTCCGACGACTCGGTGACGGCCGGCCAGCCGATCCTCAACTTCACCCGCTCGGCCCGCCCACACGATTGGCTCGGGCTCACCGGCGGGGCGATTGGCCAGGGGATACCGGTGGCTGTCGGGGCCGCCGTCGCGTGTCCGGGGCGCAAGGTGGTCTCGCTCAACGGCGATGGAGCCGCCTTCTACACCCTGCAAGGTCTGTGGACGGCGGTCAGGGAGAATCTGGACATGACCGTCGTCATATTTGCCAACCGCCAATATAGGATCCTGGGCATCGAACTCGGCCGCACCGGCGCCGGAAACCCCGGGCCGGCGGCGTCCCGGCTCCTCAGCCTCGACGATCCGCCCGCCGACTGGACCAGTCTGGCGCGCGGCTTGGGCGTTCCTGGCCTGCGCTGCGAGACGGCGGAAGCCTTCGAGCTGGCCTTCTCCCGCGCGATGAGCGAACCTGGACCTCGGTTGATAGAGGCCGTGGTGCCGTAGGGCGCTCGGGCGGCGCGACGCTTAGCCGACCTTGTTGCCCGGCAAAGCGCATCCCCCGCCGATCCCCTTGGCTTCGGCGCAAACCAGGGGCTTCTCGGGCGCGAGGGGATTGGTTGAATACTGGATCATGTAGCCTGGAAGCCCGTCGGCGCACGCCACTTCGATGTAGCCCTTCTGGTCGGCGGTGACTCCGACGGTGCGGGCGTTGGAAACCGCGCAACTGGTCTTTCCCAGCTTCCTGAGGTCGGCGGTCAGAGTGGGATAGTGAGCTTGCGCTTTGGTCAGGCTGCAGCGGAAGTTCTCCAGTTCGGAGTGGGCGCAGTCGTACACGACCGAAGTCCCCGCACCGGTGGCGAACACGCCGATGCCGCCATCTGGGCGGTTGGAGCACACCAGCTCGACGACTTCCTTGCCCTGAAGGCTCACCGAAAATGGCGCGTAGCCGGATACGTCGCACTGGAATCCGGCCTTGTGCGCAAGCTTGGTGTAGAGCCCCGCCTGCTCGGTCTTCGCCTGGCGCGTATCGGTAAGCGTGCAGCCCCCGGCGATGGCGTCGGCGTCGGCGCAGGCGATCGCCTTTTGGAACTGGTTGCTCGCCGAGGCCTGGAGGACATAACCTTTGCCGTTCTGGCAGGAGACCTCGTAGAACATCGAGCCCGATGCCTGTGAAGCGCCGATGAACCGGCGATCCTTCACCGTGCAATCCTTGCCCGACTGCGAGGCCAGGCGATCGACCACCGCCATCTGGGCCGTGCGGTCGCTGAGCTCGCAATGGACGTTCAGGGAAGGATCGTAGCCGATGCACGGATTCATGGTCACCGGCTTGTCCAGCCGCGGGGGAGCAGAGGTTTCGAGGATGTAGCCATCGCCGCTTGCGCACTTTATCTCGAAAACGGTGGCCGTGGTGTTGTGGCCGATGCCCCGGACCTGCGAGGGAGCACACTGGACGCCCGACTTGGCAATGTAGGGGACGAGCCCCGCCTTGGGGTCCTCGTTGCCTGGCAGGATGCACGTCAGGCTGCTTGGCTTGCCGTCCTTCGGCGTCGCCGCCTCGGTGCAGGTAAAGAACTGGACGGTTCCATCGCTGGCCTTTTGAATCAGGACGCCCTCGTTGCCGGTGCAGGCGACCTCGTAGAGGCTGTTGGTGGACTTGGTCTTGGTATCCTTGCCCTCGCCGATGAACCGGGCGTCGGACAACTGGCAGTCGAGTCCGACGGCCTTTATCAGGTCGGGAGCGGCGGCCATGCCCTTGGCGCGCTGATCCTTGCTGACGGCGAGCGCCGCGGGCACGGCCGGAGCAGCCATCAACCTGACGGTCGGGCAGACCAATGCCAGCATCAAGGCGACCGCGAGGCCTACTCCGAATGCCCTCATGGAAATCTCCCCTGCAAAACCAATTTCTTGCCCCGCACATGACCGCGCGAAGGGGAGTTGGTCAAGATCGCTAGCCGCCCGCCCATTGAGCGCGCGGGCCGCGTAAGCGATAGTTGCGGGCATCCAGGAGAGCTTTGATCATGTCACTGAAGGGCAAGACCCTCTTCGTCACCGGCGCTTCGCGGGGCATCGGCCTGGCGATCGCCCTGCGAGCGGCGAAGGACGGGGCGAACATCGCCATCGCCGCTAAGACCAACCAGCCCCACAAACATCTGCCCGGCACCATCCACACCGCCGCCGAGGAGATCGAGAAGGCCGGGGGCCACGCGCTGCCGTTGGTCGTCGACGTGCGCGACGAAGCCGCGGTGTTCAATGCCGTGGAGCGGACGGTAAACGCCTTCGGAAGCCTCGACATCTGCATCAACAACGCCTCGGCCATACAGCTGACGGGCGTCGAAGCGACCGATATGAAACGCTACGACCTCATGCAACAAATCAACACGCGCGGGACATTTGTCACCTCCAAGGCCTGCATTCCGCACCTGAAACGCGCGGCCAATCCCCACGTTCTGATGCTTTCCCCCCCATTGGACATGAACGCGCGCTGGTTCGCGCCGCACGTCGCCTACAGCATCGCCAAGTTTGGCATGAGTCTTTGCGTTCTGGGGATGGCGCGGGAGTTCCGGGATGACGGGATCGCTTTCAACGCCCTTTGGCCGCGCACCGGCATCGCGACCGCCGCCATCCGCTTCGCTCTTTCTGGCGACGAGGGCCTGAGAGGGTGTCGCACGACCGACATCATGGCCGATGCGGCCCACGCGATCTTCGAGAAGCCTTCGCGCGAATTCACGGGCAACTTCCTCATCGACGACACTTTTCTCTATGGCGAGGGCGTGCGGGAGTTCGAGAAATACCGGGTCGACCCCACCCGTGCGCTGATGCCCGATTTCTTCGTGCCGGCCGACATTCCTCCGCCGGCCGGCGTGGAGATCGGCCCCCGCCGCGGCGCGGAGCAGTGAGCCTGGCGGTCCGCCCGGCGCGCCGGGCGGACGCCGCCCTCATTCATCGCCTTATCCTCGAGCTGGCCGAATACGAGCGGCTGGCGAGCGAGGCGCGCGCAAGCCAATCGGATATAGAAGCGCTGCTCTTCTGCCCCTCGCCTCGGGCCTTCTGCGACATTGCCGAAGCAGGCGGCGAGCCGATCGGGTTTGCTCTGTGGTTCTACAATCTCTCGACCTTCGAGGGGAGGCACGGCATTTTTCTCGAGGACCTCTACGTGCGCCCGCACGCCCGCGGGAAGGGGGCCGGCAGGGCGCTCATGCGCGCTCTGGCCCAGCGCTGCCTGAGGGAGGAACTGCCAAGGCTCGAATGGACGGTCCTCGACTGGAATGCCCAGGCCATCGCCGTCTATGACCGGCTCGGCGCCGAGACCAAGGACGAATGGGTCCGCAGGCGGCTCTCGGGTGAGGCTCTGGAGAAACTCGCGGATCTGTAGCGCTTAGGCGGCGGCGACTCCGGCCGGATCGAGAATGGCGGCGTCCTCGAGGGCCATGTCGTCCCAGTCGAGTTCCGGTGGCGGGCTGGCGGCGGCGGCGATGACGGCGGAGAGTTCGGCCGCGGTCGCCGCGCCGACGATTACGGCGTCGGCTTCCGGCCGGGAAAGGGCGAAACCGAGCGCCGCCTGGAGCGGATCGCTGCGGCCCTCGGCGATCATCCGCCTGGCCCGGGAGAGCCGTCCGGCCGCTCCGCGCAAATGCGCCGGCACCCGATCAGGGGGCAGGAACAGCAGGCCGTTGAGGAAGATCGACCGAAGGTGGACCTTCACGCCCATGTCATGCACTTCTCGCAGGGCGCCACTGGTCAGCAGCCGCTGGTCGAGCAGACTGGCCGGCGCCTGGATAAGGTCAGGCTGAAACCGTCTGACGAGGCCCACCGGATCATCGGAGGCGTAGGCCGAGACGCCCACTCGGCCAAAGAGGCCCGCCTCGCGCATCTCCCGCAAGCGATCCCAGAGAGCTTGGCCCCACGGGGAAAACAGATCGCCGGCCGATTGGACGACGATGGCGTCGGCGCGATTGATTCCAAGCCTCGCCAGGGACGACCGGGCCTGCGCCTCGACGTAGTCGGGGCCGCGATCGCCGCGGGCGGCCTTGATGATAATCCCAAACGGCGCCGGTCTGGCCATCGCGGCCCCGAGCACCGCCTCGCCGTGTTGGGATGCCGCACCGGCGTCGAGCAGCGCGACGCCACGCTCCGCGGCGACGGCGAGAATCTCGCGCACCTCGGTTTCGGGTTGACGGCCGCGAACAGGGGCCCCGGCGTCGAGACCGAACTGGGCCGTGCCCAGACCCAGCCTGGAAATCAGAGAATGCATGAAAAAGGGGCTCAGATCCTGAACTGGGGTGGAGGCGCTGACAGGCTGATCCTCGCACGCCAGTCCTTAAGGAACCGGTATCGACGGCGTTAACTGGAGGTTACTCTTGGGCGGCATGACAGACATCTCTAGCCCGTGGCCGCTGTTTGGGCTGGCCGACGATTCGCGCCCGCCGCTGCGGCGCATCCTGGAAAACGGGGAGTGCGCCGCCCTCGCGACCATCTCCGCGCTCGGCGGCGGCGGTCCGCGGCCGGCGGGAACCCAGATGGTCATCGGTCGATCAGAAGTGTCTGGATTCCTCTCCGGTGGGTGCCTCGAAGCCGATGTCGTCGCTCACGCCCGGCTGGTTCTCCAAAGTGGCCGTGCGCGCAGGCTCGTGTACGGCGAGGGAAGCCCGTGGCCCGACATTCGCCTGATGTGCGGGGCCAGGATCGAGATCCTGCTGGAGCGGATCTCCCCAGCCGACACCGCCACCCACGCGCTCTTCGAGCTCACCGATCAACGCCGGCCGGCCCTCTGGATCAGCGATGGCGCCAGGAGGGCTTGTGGTTGCCTCGATCGCGCACTGCCATTTTGGCCGGGCGCTCTCGAAAAGGTCTTCGAGCCCTTTCCCCGCCTCATAGTTATCGGGGGCGACCCCACCGCCCTGGCGATCGCGGCCTTGGGGGGCCAGGCCGGCTATCAGACGACGCTCGTCAGGCCAAAGGGTCCGCCCGGGGCGGCGCCGTTCGAGGCGGTGGCCTACAGTCGCGATGAACCGGGCGCTGCTTTGGCCGCCATCGGTCTTGATGCCTGGACCGCTGTGGCCGTGGCCACCCACGATGCCGAACTCGACCACGCCGCGCTGATGGTCGCCCTGCCGTCGGAAGCGTTCTACGTCGGCGCCCTGGGGGCCCGGCGGCGTTTGCCCGAACGTCTGGCCCAGCTTCGGGCTGAGGGAATGGGTGAAGCATTCATCTCTCGCCTACACGCGCCGATTGGCCTGGACATTGGCGGCAAGGCGCCTTGGGAGGTAGCGATCGCCACGCTTGGCGAGATCATTGCCCAACGCGCCGCGCGAGTCCGTCATATGGCGCGTACCGTCGGGATGGCCACTTCCAATTCCGAACGATCTTCGATCCAGCCTCGACCGGGAAAGAAGCCTCGCGCCGCGTCGGGCGCCAAGACGTCGCGCACGCTCCGGACCGGGCCGTCGTCAACGCGGAAATGAGCATCCGCCGTCAGCGTATTGCGCCCGAGCCTGAAGATGAGCCCATCGCGCAGCAAGCTGATCTTGCCGGTGGTAAGCGATGCGCCTCATCGTGATTGTCCTTTCCCCGGCGCTGCTCGCTTAGCGCATCGCTGTCGAACAGAGAATATCACGCACCTAACGAAGGCGCTCGAGCATCAGGACTTCGGTGGGGCCACCCGCGGGCGATGCGTCGGCCCGCGCCGGTCGACGAAGCAGGGCATCGGCTTCCGCGAATACGGTGACCAGGGAAGAGTCCTGATCGGGAAAGGGATCGGCCACGAGAGCGCCGTCGGAGCTGGAGGTGAGCCGCGCTCGCATCCAGTGCTCGCGCGGTCCGTTGGCCCGAAGGGGGGCCAGGAGACGCGCGGGAATCGTCCGCAGGCGCGAATCGGCGCCTTGAAGGGCCATCAAGAGAGACTTGAGGAAGAGTTCGGCGCAGACCAGCGCCGAAGCCGGATTGCCTGGGAGCCCCAAGACCCAGGCGCCCTCATCCAACCTCCCGAACCAAGTCGGCTTGCCCGGCCGCAGGTTCACGCCGTCAACGGTAAGCGCCAATCCCAGGTAACGCTCCAAGGCCGGTTTGACGAGGTCATGGTCGCCCACCGACGCGCCGCCCAGCGTCACCAGGATATCGCAAGGAACCTTCGCCGCCGCCGCGATCGCCTCGACGCTGTCGCCGGCGATATCCAGAGCCAGCGCCTCGCCGCCCCAGGCGCGGACCAGCGCGGCGAGCACCACCGAGCCGGAGTTGAATATCTGGAACGGCCCCGGCGGCGTTCCCGGCGGAACGACTTCCTCGCCGGTGGCCAGGATCGCAACCTTCGGTCGCCGGGAGAGTGGGATCGCCGCCAGGCCCGCTGCGGCGGCCAGAGCCAGGCGCCAAGGATCGAGCCGCGAGCCACGTCGCAGCAGGAGATCGCCTTTTCGGAAGTCCTGACCGGTCGGCCGAATGTTGTCGCCGGCCTTGGCGGAAGGCACGGCCACGATGTCGCCATCTCGCTTGGCGTCCTCCTGGATAACGACCGCGTCGGCGCCTTGGGGGACGGCCGCCCCGGTGAAGATTCGCACTGATTGGTCGGGCTCCACCATTCGTTGGAATCCGTGGCCGGCGGCGCTTTCGCCGACGATGCGCAACGCGCCTGGAGTCGAGGCGGCGGTCACGGCCCAGCCGTCCATGGCGGAGGCGTCGAAAGGCGGCTGGGGCCGGCTTGCCTGCACATCCTCCCCCAGGATCCGGCCCACGGCGCCGGCGAGATCGACGCTCTCGAGACCGAGCGCGCGCAGCGGCGCCAGCATCGCCGCCCGGGCGGCCTCGACCGAAATCAGAGTCACGTCGCGCGCCAGTCGCCGGACGCGCCGCCGCTCTTTTCCACCAGCCTTATGCCCTCGATGACCATTCCGCGTTCGGCGGCCTTGAGCATGTCATAGAGTGTCAGGCAGGCGACGGCGACGGCGGTCATGGCCTCCATTTCGACTCCGGTAGGACCAATCGCGGCGGCCCGGGCGATGACGGAAAGGCCTCCGGGCCCAGGCTCGACGGCCACCTCGACGCTAGAGAGATTGAGCTGGTGGCACAGGGGGATGAGTTCGGCGGTCTTCTTGGCGGCCATTACGCCGGCGATCTCAGCCGCCGCGCGCACATCACCCTTCTTGCCGCCGCCGGAAAGCGCCAGCGCGCGGGTCGCGTCGCCCATCCGCACCATTCCGGCGGCAACCGCTTCGCGGCGGACGGCGGCCTTGGTAGCGACGTCGACCATCCGGGCCCGGCCGGTTTTGTCGATATGAGTGAGACGGCTCATTGTTCGCTGAGCCGGGGCATCAGCTCGACCATGTTGCAGGGCCGGTGGCGGCTGTCGAGCTGGGCGGCGATGACCTTGTCCCATCCGTCGCGGACCGCGCCGTTGGAGCCCGGCAGACAGAAAATGAAGACACCGTCGATGAGTCCGGCCAGGGCCCGCGACTGAAGGGTCGAAAGTCCGACGCTCTGGTAGCTCACGAGGTGGAAGACGACCGAGAAACCGTCGATGCGCTTGTCGAGAAGGGGCTCAATGGCCTCCGGCGTGACGTCCCGGCCGGTAAGGCCCGTGCCCCCCGTGGTGACGATGGCGTCGGCCGCGCCGCTGGTCGTCCAGTCCTTGACCTGGGCGCGAATGGCCTCGACGTCGTCGGGTACGATGGCCCGATGGGCGAGCACATGCCCGGCGCCGACGACGCGGTCGGCGAGGATATGTCCGGAGGTGTCGCTCTCCTCGTCCCGGGTGTCGGAGATCGTGAGCACAGCGACTCTCACCGGGGTGATCTTGGCGCGCTCGTCGAGCCGGCCGCCCGGCATCAGGGTGGTAGCAGTCATGGGGACTCCCGAGAGGGCGTCGCCGACCAGGGCGGGCCCCATCGGCGGTTTAATCCCACCGCTGGATATCGGCAAAGTCCTCGGAAGTGGGTTCGACCCAACGGTCGCCGTCTGGACCGAACTCCTTTTTCCAGAACGGGGCGCGCGATTTCAGGTAGTCCATCAGGAAGTCGCAGGCCTCGAAGGCGGCGCGTCGGTGGGCCGAGGCGGTCAGAACCAGGACGATGACTTCGCCGGCGGCGATGGGTCCGGTTCGGTGGATGATCAGGACGTCGTCAAGGGAGAAGCGCCGGATGGCCCCGTCGATGATCGTCGCGATCTGGGCTTCGGTGAAGCCAGGATAAGCCTCGACTTCGAGGGCCCATGGCGCTTTCGCCTCGCCGCGGGCGATGCCGACGAAGCTGGCGACGGCGCCAGTCTTGGAGCGACCTCGGCAAAACGCTGAAAGCTCGGGCCCAGGATCGAACGGCTTGTCGGTGAGGCGGATCATCCGCCGCTCATTGGCGGCAGGAACGCCACCTCGGCAACCCCGGCGAGGTGCGGGTCACCTCGGACCAGCGCCTGGTCGACCGCGGCTTGGACGCCTGGTCCGGCAAGCGCGGCGGCGAGTTCAGCGCTCTCTCCTCCCACGAGGAATCTCAGCGCCGATAGGCTCTCGGGAGCGGGCTCGAAAACGCGTTCGCGCCAACCAGCCACATCCGCCAGCCGTCCAAAGAGCAGCACGCGGGCCATGATCGGTGAAGCTCAGCCGCCGGTGGTGGACATGTGGCGCGAGACCGATGGGCCGGATTCCCGGTCGATGCGGAAGTCGTGACCCCTGGGCTTGGTCGCGATCCCGGCGGCGATCGCATCGGCAAGTTCGCCGTCGCTCGCCCCTGAGCGCAAAACCGCGCGCAGATCAGTTGCGTCTTCTTGGCCCAGGCAGGTGTGGAGGGTTCCCGTGCAGGTCAGGCGCACTCGATTGCAGCCTTCGCAGAAGTTGTGAGTGAGAGGGGTGATGAAGCCGAGCCGGCCCCCGGTCTCGGTCACCTCGACCCAGCGCGCCGGACCACCGGTGGAAAGCGGCAGCGGGGTGAGGGTCCAAAATCCCTCGAGATCGGCGCGGACGTTCGCCAGCGAAAGAAACTGGTCGGTGCGATCCTCGTCGATCTCGCCCATGGGCATGGTCTCGATGAGCGTTACGTCCATCGCCCGCGCATGCGCCCAGGCGACCAGCGTGGGTATTTCCCGCGCATTGTCGCGGGCGAGAGCCACGACGTTGATCTTGACTTTCAGCCCGGCCGCCTGGGCTGCGGCGATGCCCGCCTGGACGACGCCGAGGTCGCCCCCTCGAGTGATCCTGGCGAAGAGCGCCGGATCGAGGGTGTCCATGGAAACGTTCACGCGCCGCACGCCCAGCCGCGCCAGACCCGGCGCGAATTCCGCCAGGCGCGTGGCGTTGGTGGTCAGGGTGATCTCGTCCAAGTCTCCGGACCGGAGGTGGCGGGCGAGGCTCTCGATCAGGGTCAGTAGGCCTTTGCGCACCAGCGGCTCGCCGCCGGTCAGACGCAGTTTGCGGACACCCAAATCCACGAACACCGAGGCGATGCGATCCAGCTCCTCGAGAGTGAGGACCTCGGCTTTAGGCAGAAAACGCATGTGCTCGGCCATGCAATAGACGCAGCGCAGATCGCAGCGGTCGGTGACCGAGAGACGCAAATAGGTCACCTTGCGGCCGAAGCCGTCGGCGAGCGCCGAACTGGCTTCCTGTTTCGCGGGGGCGTCGTAGGGCGTCATCTCGAAGAGGAACATAGGAGGAAATGCTTCTTGCCGACAGGGGGCGAGGTCCCATCGAGGCTCGAGGCGGTCGTACTCGCCGCCGGCGCCGGGACGCGCTTCGGCGGCGCCAAGCTCATCTCACCATGGCGTGGGGGACGCCTCATTGATGGCGCCGTGGCGGCCGCCCTGTCGGGGCCGGTGCGCGCCGTGACGGTGGTCGTGGGCGCCAATGCCGCGGTCGCGCAGGCCGTGGGTCGCGATCCCCGCCTGCGTCTGGTCCACGCCATCGAGCATGCGCAGGGCATGGCCGCGAGCTTGCGGGCGGGGATAGCCGCCCTCCCCGCGGACACGGCCGGGACATTCGTCTTTCTTGGCGACATGCCGCTGATCCCCACCGATATCCTGCGGCCGCTCGCCCTCGCTTTGGCGCGGGGCGCGTCGGCGGCCGCGCCGCTCTGGGCGGGCCGCCGGGGCCACCCGGTGTTGTTCTCGCGCACGCTCTTTCCAGACCTACTGGCTCTCGCCGGCGATCAGGGCGCGAAATCCCTCCTCGACGGCCTCGGGGACCGGTTGGCGCTCGTCGAGAGCCCTGACGACGGCGTGCTGTTCGATGTCGACTTCAGAAGCGATAGCCCGCGGTGAAGCGCTCTTAGGTCTTGACGAACGGGAGGCTGGTGGTCGGCTGACCAGTGATGGCGAAGAGGGCGTTGGCGACGGCGGGGGCGATCACCGGCACGCCGGGCTCGCCGACCCCCGAGGGGCGGGCCGTGGAAGGCAGTATCCAGGTCTCGACCGTGGGCGCCTCGCTCATGCGCAGGACGCGATAGGTGTCGAAATTTTTCTGTTCGACGAGCCCGTCCTTGAGGGTGATCGCCCCGTACATGGCGGCCGAAAGCCCAAAGCAGGTTCCGCCTTCCATCTGGGCGGCGATTTGGTCGGGCGAGACCGCCGTCCCACAATCGAGGGCGGTGACCACCCGGCCGACCTTCGGCTTGCCGTCGACGAGCTGGACCTCGGCGACCTGAGCGACCACGGTGCCGAAGCTCTCGTGCACCGCGACGCCGCGGGTCCAGCCAGGCGTGGTCTCGCCCCCCTTGGCTACGGCCAGATTGAGCACCGCCGCATGGCGAGCCGCGCCGCCCTTGGCGTACAGTCCGCGCCGGTAGTCCACAGGATCCTTGCCGGCGGCCTTGGCCAGTTGGTCGACCGTGTGCTCCATGACAAAGGCGGTGTGGGTCGCGCCGACCGAGCGCCACCACAGCACCGGCACGCCGGTTTCCGAGATCGAAAGCTGGCCGTCAACAACCGGGGTCGCCGTCAGATAAGGCGATCCCTTGACCCCTTCGACGGCGCTTTCGTCGAGGCCGCCGCCGCCCATGGGCGATCCCTTCATGATCGACTGGGTGACGATGCGATGGCGCCAATCGGCGGGATAACCGTCCGGGCCGAGCGTTACTTTGACGTAGTGGTGGACCATTGGCCGGTAGTATCCGCCCGTCATGTCATCCTCGCGCGTCCAGACGAGCTTAACCGGCCGGCCTCCGCCGATGGTCTTGGCGATGTGAACGCACTCGGCGACGTAGTCCGACTTGAAATTGGCGCGTCGGCCGAAGGAGCCGCCGGCGAACAGGGTCTCGATCTCTACCGAACCGGGGAGCATGCCGACGATTTCGGCGGTGTTGAGCTGATCGATGGTCGGGATCTGCGAGCCGAAGGTCAGCTTCGCCTTGCCGCCGCCGATCTCTGCGACGCAGTTCATCGGCTCCATCGGCGCGTGAGCCAGGTAGGGGAAATCGTAGAGGGCGGCGACCTGCCGGCCGCTTCCGCCTTCGCCGGTCCCCTTGGTGGCGAAACTCTGCCACTTCTCGGCGCCCGGCGGCTGGGCCTCGCCTGAGGCCAGCGCCTTGTAGTGGGCGAGAACGGCCTCGGTCCCGCGCCGCTCAGCTTTGGATTCGTCCCACGTGACCTTGACCGCATCTCGCCCCTGGCGCGCGGCCCAGGTCGATGACGCGACCACGGCCACGCCGGTCGGGATCTGAAACACGTCGACGACGCCTGGAACGCGCCGCGCCGCCGCGGCGTCGAAACTCTGGACCTTGGCCCCAAAGCGCGTGGGATGGACGACCATGGCGGTCAGCATGTTCGGCTTGTGGACGTCCTG
>Ga0182024_10007413_pt1 | contig 23650 bp, 9 predicted proteins | sample P32metaG_FD_120480 | JGI IMG/M metagenome (GOLD analysis project Ga0182024, IMG submission 120480) | Permafrost microbial communities from Stordalen Mire, Sweden - P3-2 metaG (Illumina Assembly) | ecosystem: Environmental > Terrestrial > Soil > Wetlands > Permafrost | place: Sweden: Stordalen... | reverse complement strand
TGGTGCCTGCGGGCCGTGCGCCCCGAACGCAGGCAGCGGGTCAGCTCCCGGCGCAGCTCACCTCGGCCCTGGACGAAGAGGGACTGGTAGATGGTTTCGTGACTCACATGCATCATCGGATCGTCCGGGAACACGATGCGCAAGCGGACGGCGATCTCTTCGGGTGACCAGAGCTCTTCGAGCCAGGCGGTCACCTGCTGGACGAGGGCTGGATGGTCCAGTTTGGCGGTTTTCGGGCGCAACGACGACGCCCTAGCCCGACAGCGTCCCTTCCATGCTCCATAGTGCTGAGGACCGCCGTTGGCGGCCACTTCTCGAGTGACCGTCGAAGGAGCTCGACCAAGTCCACGGGCAATGGAGGACATCGATTCCCCACGCGACAGCCCAACCAGGATCTCTTCTCGTTCATCGGCGCTGAGACGACCGGGAGCCGGTGTCCATTCATCTCCCGGAGCATTGCGGCGATAGTCGCCCAAAAGAGCAACCTCGATCGCGTGCAATGAGTAGTTGAGGTCTCGCGCGATCTCCTTATGACTCAACCCCTTGGCGTCCAGCCGACAGGCCGTCTGCTTCTGCTCGCGGGTCATGTGCCTTGCCATCTGCAGCCTCCTTGGCTAGGGCAACGAAGCGTTGCCTATTCACCAAGCCGTTGCAGTGATCCCTTGAATCCGCCGATCGCTTGCCGAGAGCTAACGCGCTTCAAACGGCACTTCGGTGACCTTGCTGATAGCGGGCGAGACAAGTTCGACGAGATCAACCTTCGGTAACGGGCTTGTCGAACAACAGGATCTCCTCCTCGTCGGGAGGTTGAAAAATCGTTGCCCACCTTTCAAAGTGAGCCCGTGTTATAGGCGAGGCTGTCCACTCGCCCGACGCATTGCGACGGTCAACTCGCTCGATTAACTCCTCCAAGGGCGCATCGAGGTAATGCAGTTCGACTCCCACCCCCATGGTGCGTAGACCCAAGCACGGGCGACTCAACCAAGCTGGCGTTTGTGTCGTGCCATCGATACTGGCGAGAGGCGGCGTTTTGGAGAATCTCTGCACCTACAACGCCCTACGTACACGATGGGCCTACAGTGTGATGAACGATTAGCAAGTGTCGATGCTCCGGTCGAACGCACCTTCCCGTCAATCGTGTCGTAACTTTTGGACATGCTGCACATCCACCGCTCCGAGCGAGCTGACGTCCTGGTCGAGGCGCTGGGTGCGGTCCTGGTCGCGCCCCTCGAGGACGCGATGCAACCGGAGGTGGTGGCCGTGCCGTCCCGGGGTGTCGAACGGTGGCTCACCCAGAGCCTCTCGAGCATCTTGGGGACGAGGGGGGGCCGAGCCGACGGGGTCTGCGCCAACATCGACTTCCCCTTCCCCGGCGGGCTCGTGGGCCAAGCCCTCTCCTCGGCCTCGGGTGTCGACCCCGAGGCCGACCCCTGGCTGCCCGAACGGTCCGTCTGGCCGCTCCTCGAGGTCGTGGACGCGCACCTCTCTGAGGCCTGGCTAGCCCCACTCGCAGGGCACCTCGAGCATGCGGCCGCCCCAGGAGAGGAGCGGCGATTCGCCACGGTGCGCCATATCGCCGACCTCTACGACCGCTATGGCATCCACCGTCCCGAGATGCTCCGGGCCTGGGCCGACGGAGAGGACCTGGGGACGACGCCCCAGAGCCGCTGGCAGGCGCTCCTCTGGCGTCACCTGCGCGAGCACATCGGGGTGCCGAGCCCGCCGGAACGACTCGCCGAGGCATGCCGCGCGCTGCGGGAGGACCCGGGGCTGGCAGAGCTGCCCGAGCGCTTCTCGCTCTTCGGCCTCACGCGGCTCGCCGCGAGCTACCTCGACATCCTCGGCGCGCTCGCCGCCGGGCGCGAGGTGCACCTGTTCGCGCTCCATCCCTCGGGCGCGCTGTGGCAGCGGCTCGCCGGCTACCGCGCGCCACGGGGGCTGCGCCGGGCCGAAGACCCGACAGTGGGCGCTGCGGTGAACCCGTTGCTCGGGTCCTGGGGGCGTGACGCCCGGGAGATGCAGCTCGTGCTCGGTGCCACCGACGACCCGTTCGGCGATGAGCACCGCCCGGTGACCCAGCACGAGGCGCCTTCGCTCCTCCAGCGCATCCAGGAGGACATCTACGAGGACCGCGCGCCGGTGGGAGAAGGCCATCCAGGGGCCGAGGACCTCCGGCCGGTGCTCGACGATGCAGACAGGAGCGTCCAGATCCACGCGTGCCACGGGCGCGGCCGTCAGGTGGAGGTGCTCCGTGACGCCGCCCTCCACCTCCTCGAGCAGCACCCCGACATGGAGGCGCGGGACGTGATTGTCATGTGCCCCGACATCGAGGCCTTCGCACCCTTCATCGACGCGGTGTTCGGCGCCGCGGATCCTGAGGCGGACGAGGAGGAGGACCGGGTGCGCCTCCCTGACCTGCGGGTGCGCATGGCCGACCGGTCGCTCCGCCAGACGAACCCGGTGCTGGCCGTCGTGGCGGAGCTCCTCAGGCTGGCCACCGCACGGGTCACGGCCTCCGAGGTCCTCGACCTGGCGAGCCGCGACCCGGTCCGTCGCCGCTTCGGGTTCGACGACGACGACCTGACGCGCCTCGAGGAGTGGGTCGTCGGCTCGGGTATCCGCTGGGGCCTCGACTCGGGCAGGCGTGCCCCCTACAAACTCGCCGAACTTGCCGCCAACACCTGGCGGGCGGGCCTCGACAGGCTCCTCGTGGGGGTGGCCATGGCCGACGAGGGAGAACGGCTCGTGGGCGGCGTCCTCCCCTTCGACGACGTCGACAGCGGTGACATCGCCCTCGCCGGCCGCCTGGCAGAGTTCGTCGACCGCCTCGACGCAGCGGTGAGCGCGCTCGGCACACACCAGGGGTTGGAAGGCTGGGTGGCGGCGATCGCCCAGGCCGCGGACTCGCTCACCGAGACCTCAGAGCGCGACCGCTGGCAGCGCCAGCAGCTCCAGCGCCTGCTCGACGACCTCATGGACGAGGGCAGCGCCCGCGGGACGAGCGAGGTGGTGCTCGACAACGGGGACGTCGTCTCGCTACTGTCCGACCGCTTGCGGGGGCGACCGACCCGGGCCAACTTCCGGACCGGGGCGCTCACCATCTGCACCCTCGTCCCCATGCGCTCGGTGCCCCACCGGGTGGTCTGCCTTCTCGGGCTCGACGACGGCGCCTTCCCACGCGGGAGCGACCGCGACGGCGACGACCTCATCCTGGGGGACCCCTACGTCGGGGACCGGGATCCGAGGAGCGAGGACCGCCAACTCATGCTCGACGCGGTGCTCGCGGCCGGCGAGCACCTCGTCATCACCTACACCGGGCGCGACGAGCGGAGCAACCAGGAGCGCCCGCCAGCAGTCCCCGTCGGTGAGCTGCTCGACGTCATCGAACGCACGGTGCGGACCGAGGACGGCTCGAGGGTCAGGGACCGGGTGGTCGTGGAGCACCCGCTCCAGCCCTTCGACGTGCGCAACTTCGCCTACGACGGCCTGACCCCTGGTCTGACCTGGGGTTTCGATCCCGTGGGGCTGGAGGCGGCGGTCGCGTCGACCGGCCGACGCGAGCGCCGGCCGCCCTTCCTTCCCGGCCCCCTCCCGGACCCCGACACCACGACGATCGAGCTTGATGACCTCGAGCGCTTCTTGCGCCACCCGGTTGGCGCGTTCTTGCGCACGCGCCTCGGGGTGCGCCGGGCCCAAGAGGCAAGGGACGTCGACGACGCGCTCCCGGTCGAGCTCGACGCGCTCGAGCGCTGGGCCGTGGGGGAGCGCCTCGTGTCGGCACGGATGGGCGGCGCCCCCCTCGAGGCGTGCCTGGCGGCCGAGCGGGCCCGGGGCGTCCTGCCCCCTGGCGTGCTGGCCGAGCGCATCCTCTCCCGCCTCGTCCCCGACGTCGAGGCAATCGTGGCGGCCGCCGCGCTCGGGGCGCCTGCGACCTCGCTCGACGTGAACGCCTACCTCGACGACGGCACCCACCTTGTGGGCACGGTCTCGGGGATCCATGGCGACCTCATCCGGCTGGTGACGTTCTCGAGGCTCGGACCGAACCACCGCCTCCAGAACTGGGTCCGGCTGCTCGCCATGACCCTCGCGCGCCCCGAGCGGCCCTTCGAGGCGCTCACGGTGGGGCGTCTCCGCGAGTCGGGGAAGCCTGGGTGCTCGACCAGCCTGGCCCGGCTCGCCACGCTCGGGAGCGACCCGGGCACCAGGCACGACGCTGCGGCCCAGCAGCTCGGCGTCCTCGTCGACCTGTATCGCCGGGGGATGCGCGAGCCGCTACCCCTCTACTGCAAGACGTCGGCCGCGTGGGCCAAGGGCGCGCCACCGAAGCGCCACAGCCTCGCTTCCAAGCAGTGGACCTCGCAGTGGGAGTTCCCGAGGGAGGACGCGGAGCCCGAGCACGTCTTGGTTCTGGGCGGGAAGGTCGGCTTCGACGGGCTGCTCGAGGAGGCGCCCCGAGCCGACGAGGACGGGGACGGCTGGGCCGGCGACGAGGACACCCGGTTCGGCCGCTACGCGGTGCGCCTGTGGGCGGGGCTGCTCGGCGCCGAGGCGGTGAGCGATCAGTGAGTGGACCTGTGGCATCAAGTGGGGTGGCGCCCGAACCCTTCGACCTCACCGGGCCCCTCCCCTCAGGGGTGACGCTGCTCGAGGCGAGCGCGGGGACCGGGAAGACCTTCACCATCGCCGGGCTCGTCACCCGCTACGTCGCCGAGGGCACCCCGCTCGAGCGCATCCTGGTCATCACCTTCACGCGGATGGCGACCGGCGAGCTCCGAGAGCGCGTCCGGGAACGGCTCGTGTCCGGCGCCGGCGCGCTGGCCGGAGTGCTCGCAGGGGTGGAGGTCGACGAGGGCGACGAGGTCCTCGCCACGCTCGCCCGGGGAGGACCCGAGGTGGTGGCGGCCCGCTACGACCGCCTGGCCAAGGCCGTCGCGGACTTCGACGACGCCACCATCGAGACCACCCACGGGTTCTGCCTCCACGTCCTCGTCGGCCTCGGAGTCGCCGGCGACGTCGAGCGCGACGTGACATTTGTGGAGGACGTGAGCGACCTGCTCGCAGAGGTCGTCGAGGACCTGTACGTCAGGCGGTTCTGGTCGAGCGAGGACCCTCCCCCCTTCGGGCGGGACCAGGCGCTCGAGGTGGGCCAGGCCGCGCTCGGCAACCCCGCCGCGGTGATCGTGCCGCCGATGAGCGCTCATCGCGGAGTGCCTTCCATGCGGGGCCGCCTCGCCCGGCGGATCCTCGAGGAGATCGACGAGCGGAAGCGCATTCGGCGGGTCATCACCTACGACGACCTCCTGCAGCGCCTCGACCACACCCTGGGCGACCCCGAGCGCGGTCCGGCGGTCGTCCGCTGGCTGCGCAGCCGCTACGACATCGCCCTGGTCGACGAGTTCCAAGACACCGACCTGGTCCAGTGGAACATCATGCGCCGCGCCTTTGGCTCGGGAGACTCGACACTGGTCCTGATCGGTGACCCGAAGCAGGCCATCTACGCCTTCCGGGGCGCGGACGTCTACTCGTACCTGCGGGCCGCCGCGCAGGCCTCCACCCAGGCGACGCTCGGCACCAACTGGCGGAGCGACCAAGGCCTGCTCGACGCCTACGACGCGCTGTTCAAGGGGAGTCAGCTCGGCCACGCAGGCATCGGCTACCGCACCGTGGTGGCGGCCCCCGAAAACAGGGTGGCGCGCCTGGCCGGTGCCCCGGGCGGCCCTCTGCGGGTTCGCATCGTCGACCGCACCGGTGTGGCGCTTAGCGCCAAGGGCTACGCCCAGCTCAACCCGACCCGGGCCCTCGTGGCGAAGGACCTGGCGGCCGACGTGGTTCGCCTGCTCGACTCGGGGGCGGCGATCACCGACGGTGGGGAGACCGAAGCGGTGCGCCCCGGCCATCTCGCCGTGCTTGTGCGGACGAACCGCCAGGCGACCTGGGTCCGCGATGCCCTCCACGAGTGCGGTGTGCCCGCGGTGACGAGCGGGTCGGGGAGCGTGTTCAGCACCGAGGCGGGGAGCGACTGGCTCGCGCTGCTCGAGGCCCTCAATCGACCGACCGACCGGGCGCGGGCAGCCGCCGCGGCGCTGAGCTCCTTCATCGGCTGGCAGGCGGTGGCCGTGGCGACCTCTGGGGACGAGGCATGGGAGGACCTGCACTGGCGGCTCCACCAATGGTCGGCCATCCTGCGACGCCGGGGGGTGGCGGCGCTCTTCGAGCACGTGAGTGCCACCGAGCACCTGGGAGAGCGGGTGCTCAAGGTCACGAACGGCGAGCGCCTGCTCACCGACCTCCACCACATCGGCCAGCTCCTCCACGCAGCAGCGCGGACAGAGGACCTCGGCCCCGCCGCGGTCACGGCATGGCTCCGGCGCCGGCGAGAGGACGATGCGGCCGACGCCGACGACGAGGACCGCAGCCGGCGGCTCGACTCTGACGCGGAAGCGGTCCAGGTGCTCACCATCCACCGCTCCAAGGGCCTCGAGTTCCCGATCGTCTACTGCCCGTACCTCTGGGACGTCTACGACGCCACCCCCAAGGTCCCTGTGTTCCACGACCCGGACAACGACGACGCCCGGACCATCAACGTCGGGGGCCCCGAGGACCGTGACTTCACGCGCCATTGCGGCATAGACCAGCATGAGGAGCGCGGGGAGGACGCGCGCCTCCTCTACGTGGCCCTCACCCGGGCCCGCCATCAGGCCGTGCTTTGGTGGGCGGGGACCTGGGCGGGGCGCCACTCGCCCCTGTCTCGCCTGTTGTTCGACCGCGACGAGCACGGCGTCGTGGCCGCGGAGGGCTCGCCGCCGCCCACCGACGAGGTCGTAAAGGATCGCTTCGAGGAGCTGGCGGCGCGCTCGGGGGGACAGATCAGCGTCGAGTGGGCCCGGCCCGGGCCGGGTGGTGCGTGGGCGGGTCCGCCGCAGGGGGTCCGCGACCTCGGGGTCGCTTTGTTCGACCGGACCCTCGACCTCGCCTGGCGGCGGTCCTCGTACAGCGGGATCGTCGAGGGGGTCTACGAGTCTCATGTCGGGAGCGAGCCCGAAGCGGACACGCTGGTCGACGAGTTCGCCGGGAGGAGGACGCCCGGGGGGGCGCTGCGCGAGGCGGGGGCGAAGCTCCTGACAGCCGACCTGCCGGCGGGCACCCAGATCGGCACGCTCGTCCACCGAGTGCTCGAGCGCAGTGACTTCGCGGCCGAGGACCTCGTGGGCGAGCTCCGGGCGGCCATCGAGGCGGAGCTAGCTTGGTCGCCTGTCGACCTCGGCGACCCAGAGCGCTGGGTGGAGGGGCTCGCCGCGATGATCGCCACGCCGCTCGGGCCGCTCGCTAGCGACGTGGCGCTCCGTTCGATCGGGCGCGCAGACCGCCTGGACGAGTTGGACTTCGAGCTCCCCCTCGTCGGGGGTGACGCCCCGTCGGGAGCCCTCAGAGTCGCGGACCTCGCCGCCGTGCTGGCGGAGCACGTGGGCCCGGGGGACCCCCTCGCCGGGTATGCCGACGCGCTGGGCGACCCCGCCCTCGACCGCACGCTCCGCGGCTATCTCACCGGGAGCCTCGACCTGGTGCTGCGCCTGCCGGGGGAGCGGTTCGCCGTGGCTGACTACAAGACGAACCGACTCGGCCCGACCAGCGGCGCAACCGCGTGGGACTACCGGAGGAGCGCCCTCGACGTCGAGATGCACCATGCCCATTACCCGCTCCAGGCCCTGCTCTACTCGGTGGCGCTTCACCGCTACCTGCGGTGGCGGCTCCCCGCCTACGACCCCGCGGTCCAGTTCGCAGGCGTCCTCTACCTCTTCACACGGGGCATGAGCAGCCCGGCGTTCCCGTGCTACGAAGGCGAGCCGTGCGGGGCGTGGTCCTGGCGGCCGACCGTCGCACTCCTCGAGGCGTTGAGCGACCTGTTCGACACCGGGAGGGGACCGTGAGCGCCACGGATGTGGACCGGTTTGCCGCGGCCTATGCCCTCGGGGCCGAGGGACCCCTGCAGTCCTTCAACGAGGCGGGCGTCCTCGACGCCGCCGACGTCCACGTGGCCCGACGGCTCGGGGCGCTGCTCGGGACCGAGGACGACGCCGCGCTCCTCGGGGCTGCGCTCGCGGTGCGCGGGTGTCGGCTCGGGCACGTCTGCGTGGAGCTCGCCACGGTCCGCTCCACGGTCAGCACCGACGACGAGGGCGTCGACGTGGGGGCCCTGCCCTGGCCCGACGGGGACTGGGCCGCGACGATGGCCACGAGCGCGCTCGTGGGGGAGGGCCTGCCACTCCGCCTCGAGGGCACCCGCCTCTACCTCGACCGGTACTGGGCCGCGGAGTGCCAGGTGGCGGCCGACCTGCTGGCCCTCGCCGCTGCGTCGGCCGCCGCGGTGGACGAGACCGTCCTCGCCGAGGGGCTCGCGCGGCTCTTCCCTGAAGGCGAGGACCCCGACCTCCAGCGCCTGGCCGCGGCGAGCGCGGTGCTGCGGGGGGTCTCGGTGATCGCTGGCGGCCCGGGGACCGGCAAGACCACGACAGTGGCCCGGGTGCTTGCCCTCCTCGAGGACCAGGCCACGAGCGCCGGCAGCCGCCCGCCCCTCGTCGCGCTGGCCGCGCCCACTGGGAAGGCAGCGGTGCGCTTGAACGAGGCGGTCGCCGAGGAGGCGGGGCGCCTGCCGATAAGAGACGACCAGCGCGGCCGACTGGCCGAGCTCCGGGGCCAGACCTTGCATCGGCTGCTCGGCTGGAGCCCGAACCGAACCCGCTTCCGCCATGACCGGCGCAACCGCTTGGCGCACGACGTCGTGGTGGTCGACGAGACGTCGATGGTGTCGCTCACCCACATGGCGCGGCTCGTCGAGGCCGTGCGCCCCGACGGCCGACTGATCCTCCTGGGCGACCCCGAGCAGCTGGCGTCGGTCGAGGCCGGGGCGGTGCTTGGCGACCTGGTCGGGCCGGCCACGGGGGGCCTCCAGATGCGCGCTGACGCCCGGGAGACACTCGCTCGAGTGACCGCCCAGCAGGTGCCGGCCACCGAGCCGGCATCGGACACGCCGATCGGTGACGGGATCGTGGTGCTGCGGCGGGTGCACCGCTTCGGCGTCGGCATCGCCGAGCTCGCCGACGCGGTCCGGCGCGGGGATGCCGAGGCCACCCTCGGAGTGCTCAGCGCGGGGCACGACGACGTCATCTGGCTTCCGGTGGGTGCCGCTGCGGGGCCCGAGATGCTCACCCCCGTGAGCGCAGCGGCGGTGAAGGCGGGGCGGGCCGTCTGGGAGGCCGCGGGCGCCGGGGCGGCGGAGGAGGCTCTCGAGGCGCTCGGGTCGTTCCGGCTCCTCTGCGCACACCGGCGGGGCCCCGAGGGGGCAGCAACGTGGAACCAGCGGATCGAGGGGTGGCTCGAGGTGGAGGTCGAGGGCTTCGGGGCCGAGGGGCGTTGGTACACGGGGCGGCCACTGCTGGTGACGGTGAACGACTACAGCCTGCGGCTCTACAACGGCGACACCGGGGTGGTGGTCGCCGGCGAGGGCGGCCGGCCCCAAGCCGTCTTCGAGCGCGGCGAGGAGGTCGTCGCGGTTAGCCCGGCACGCCTCGCATCGGTGGAGACCGTCTACGCCATGACCATCCACAAGTCCCAGGGCTCCCAGTTCGCGACCGTGGCCGTGTTGTTGCCCGAAATCGGCTCGCCCATCCTCACGCGGGAACTGCTCTACACCGCGGTCACCCGTGGCCAGGACCGCGTGATGGTCGTGGCCAGCGAAGAGGCGATCGTCGGCGCGGTCCGGCGGCCGATCGCCCGAGCCTCGGGGCTCCGGCAGCGCCTCTGGGGCGAGGCCTAGAGCAATCGACTCAGCCCGTAGATGAGCTGCTGCTCTGTCTGCTCGCCAGTGAGCGTGCCGCGAATGACTCCGTCGTGGTACACGACGGTCGTGGGGAGTTCGATGAAGTTGAAAGCGGTCCAGGAGGTTGTGGAACTTGGCCATCCCCAATCGAGCCCCCGCACAGCCCCTCCCAACGACATCGACTTTGCCGAGCGGCGGGCTCACTGGCTCTTCAGGTATTCGAGGACGCGTTCCTTTGTTCGGAACGCGCCGACGAGTTTCTCCTCCTTTCTCCTGAGTATCTCGAAGGAATCGAGAACGTGAGTCACCTCATCGATTGTGAGGCCAAAGACCTCCTGGCAGACAACGGCGTCAATCTCTGCGCGTGCTTCCGCTCGCTGACCTTCGTCCACATAACCGGGAGGGGGCGCTCCGTCTGGGACCGGTTCGCACCATCCGTGGGCCGACATTGCGTTCCAGTAGTCCGTCATCTCTGGACCGGTGCAGGTGAGACGAAGGGCCAGCGGCCCCAACCGAGCTACCAATGGATGGTCGAGGGCTAATCGGGGAAACGGCAGACTATCGAGCAGTGTCATAGACATGCTCAGGGTGACCTTCTTGCGCGCCAGATAGTCCATGCAGAAGCTGTTAGCAAGTGCCAGCCACACCATGTAGGCCCAGTCATACTCTTCGGGGTAGTTGAGTACTGGAACCTTGTGGCCGCAGATGGTCCCCGGGGGAACCAGCGCCGCAATGAGACAGCGCTCCATGTCCAGGCTTGCAACGTCGCACCAGCCGACCCTGTAACGCCAGACGCGATCCCCAACTTTGTTAGGGATTCTGTCCTCAGGCAATCGCCATTGAGGTCTGATTGCCTTTCCCGGCGAACGGAATGGAAGGTTCTCCCAGACGGCAGAGAGGGCACGGCCAGACCTGTAGGCCCTCGCCCGATAGTCGTACTGGGCAACCATCCGACCCTCGTAGACTGGGAGCCCAATATCTTCATCGAACAAGTCGCGGTCATTGCCCATATCGACCTCACGCTGATAGAAACGCACGGGCGGCCCCGCGGATACGTCGCCCAACGGAGGACACTGGGCCGACATCTTGCCGGTCAGAGCGGCATCGGCTTCATCGCTGACCTCTGGAATCGCCAGCGTCTCTGGGGACGACGCCCGAATATCTTGTACGCGTAGTCCAACTGTTCCGCCAGCGAGGGCACGTGCAAGGTCGCCAGCGGAGACAAGGTCGAATGCCACGTTGATTCTGTCCGTGGCACCGTCCTTGTGGGCACTGTAGAGACTGAATCTGGTGGTTGCCTTTACCGCCGGAAACCATGTCTTCTTGGTATTGACGAAACCCAGGACGTGCGTGAGTTGCCAGTTGTCGTACAGCTCGCGTCGGATAGCAGCCGCATTGGCCCCGGCATACATTCCGGCAGGAACTATCTGGGCAACCCAGCCACCTGGGCGCGCCAGCGCCATAGCTGCTTCGACGAACATCCGGTACACGTTGAAGTCGCCCTTGCCGAGGTTGCCGGGTGCAAAGAGGTGATAGCGCCCGCTGTTCTTCATGAAATGGACCGAGGTGTAGAGATCGCGCCGAGTCGTTGACCAACGTTGCGCGATTCCCGGATCGGCGAGCAGCAATTGGACGATTGCCTCCTGGTCGGACTTCTTCGCCGTACGAACTTCAGGGTCATACGCAGCAAAGAACTCCTTGAGGTCCGGACTCAGAGTGTCCCAGGGGGGGTTCCCGAAGACGAGGTCGAATCCGCCAGCCCAGCCATCGGGCCCCGTCGCCCCGCCGGGACCCAGCACTGCCGGAAACGCCAGGTGAGGGTGCAAGAAGCGGTGGTAGGTGGAGAGCCGCTCGACCTCCTCAACGCCACTCGAGTCCTCCACCCGGTTGTCCTCGGCAGCGCGGAAGGTGGCTTCGGTGATTGGGGGATGGTCGGAGGTCTTGGGGGCAAAGAATGCGGCACACCAGGTGTCGGCGGCCAACCTCGCGACCTGGGTGTGCGCAGCCGACTGAGCCGACTGCCACAGTTCCCGTTGGCGCTCCACGCCAGCCACGCTTGTGTCGTCCTGCTCAGCGATGGCGTAGAGGGCCTTCTCGAGGAGTGCGGCTGCGTCGGCGACGGGAGAGCCAAGAGCGAGCTTGTCCTGGTTCTCTTGGCGCCGCTGTTGGGCGTTGCGCTTGCGCAAGGTCGCAGCCGTTGCCTTATCGTCGCCTTCAAGGGGTTGGAACGCGGCGTTTGGAACGCCTTCAACTAACAGTGCCGGTGTCGATCCCAGAAGGGCGTTGCCGCAGATGATGTGGTGATCCAAGAAGGAAAGGGGGCGTCCTGGCTCCATCGTGTCGAGCCACAGGTTCACCTTCGCGAGTTCGACGGCCATGGGATTGCGGTCTATTCCGAAAATGCACCTGCCGACGACCTCCCTCAGAGCGTGGCGCACATCGGTAGGCGTAGGAACGACCTCGCCGGTGTCGAGCGAGGCCAGGCGCCCAGCGATCCGCTGGGCGGCAGCGGTCAGGAAGTGCCCGGAACCGCAGGCAGGATCGAGCACCTTGAGGGAAAGAATTGCCTCGCGCGAGCCGGTGGCCACAGCCTCGTCGAGCAAATGGTCGAGTGACAGTTCCAGGAGGGCTTGGATAAGCGTTGTCGGTGTGTAGTAGCTACCGCTCGACTTTCGCTGACTCCCACTGACAGTGAGGAGCTCGAAGGTGCCGGAGAGGAGGCCTATGTGCGGCTGCAACTCGAGAAGTCCTTCGTAAACGCTGCCCAGTTCCTCTGGCCCGAGATTGACGAAATCGACCCGAGTGCGGGTGCTCTCCCGCTGCACGAAAGCAAGGTGGCTGATGGCGTCCACCAGGTACCGATTCGAGAGCATCGCCTTGTCCAGGTCCGGGCACACTTCCCGTGACCAGAGGAAGGAGCCAAGTGCCGGGATGCCGATCGCTGGAACGCCAGAGTCGCCTAGCCCCCGGATGACCGGTCTCAACGATTCCCACAGGTCACCATGGCGACTGGCTCGTTCCCGCCGCGCGAGATCTCGGAGCCGACCTACCGAGTAGTAGCGGGTGTAGCGATCCCGTGCCGCCTGGTCGGCGGCAGGCGGTGGTGGGTGGAGGAGGTCCCGATCCTCCGCGACGAGGAGGAACACGAGCCGGTAGACCACTCGCAAGACCTGGTGGTAGTAGTCCTCCCGGCTGAGGGCACCTGAGGCTAGTGCATCCTTGAGCTCACGGTTGTGAGAGTGAGCGAGGAAACCCGCCCCCAGAACGGTGATCGCGCGCTCGAAGCCGGTACGGAGTGAGTCCAGCGCTCGGACCCCTTGGTCCCGTACCAGGGTGACCCATTGCTCCAGCCAACATTCGTCTAGCCGCTCGGCCTCGAAGCGACTCTGATGGCAGACCATCCACAACACCACGAAATCGGTGAACACCTGGCCGTCGAAAATCGCCTCCAGGTCGAACTCGACATATGCCGCTCGGGCGAAACTGACGTTGTCTCGCATAAGGCGAAGGCGCAGGCCGTTCGAAAGCAGCGCCCATAGGTGGTTATCGGACCTGTTTAGAAGATCCTGAACCATCGATTGGGGCGCCGCGCCGGCGGCTCCGGCGACTCCCTTGGTCCGGTGGTCGAGGTCGACGTCGGCGCCTAGGAGGTGGATGGGGACCTGTCCCCAGGCGTGGGAGACCGGGAAATCGTGCCCGTCGAGGGAGACAGCCGCCGCCCGGGCGAGCCGCCCGAACCCGAGCTCGTCGAAGAGGGGTAAGAGCCACCGCTCTCGGGTCACCGTCGTCGCCCGCTCGCCAGCCGACAATCGCCCGCGCTCTACCCCAAAGGTGGCCCACGCTCCCTGGAGTTCGGTCCAAGAGCGGTTGATGGCGTCTCGGAGTCGCTGTCCAGGTATCAGGTGGTAATCCGCCGACGTGGCGCCTGGGACGTCGGTCTGAGGCTGGGCGAGCCTTTCCAGGAGGTCCACCGGGAGAAGTCCGCCGGCAGTCGTGATGGTGGCGAAGTGCCCTGTTTTCCCCATCAGACCGGAAGTAGTACGTAGACGCCAAGCGTGTCGGCGGGAAGGTGGGGGCGAACGCCGACCCGGGCCGAGGCGCCGGCATCCCGGCGAACCTGGCGGTGGGTGGCGGCGAGCGCCTGTGCTCGATGGGTGGCCTGGTCCCCAAGGGCGTCCGTGAGGGCGTCGGCCTGCTGCACCACCTGCCGAACGAATTCGACCCGTTGCTCGGCCGCCAGGTTGGCGGCCGGCTCTGCTGCCAGGAGCGCCTCCGCCGCGTCGGGGTCGAGCCACGCCGGCCCGCTCGGCGCCCCCTCGAAGCCCACCACCGACAGGTCCTCGGCCAGGAGCTGGCGGTCAGGGTCGGCCCGCCGGCCCACGGCGATGTCGAAGCGCTGACGGACGAGGAGCAGGGTGGTTCGGGTGCTGACAGCGTTTGTCCGGATGGCCCCGCACCGCACAGCCGGGCTGTCCACGAGGTCATCGAGGGCGGTGTCGAGGAGGTAGGCGGCGAGGCCTTCCACCACCGGATGGGTCCGGGACAGGTAGAGCTCCCCGGGCCGCACCGTCGGGTCGAATCGCCCGACGATGACCTCGACGTCGGTGCCCATGAGGTCCCGGGCCGCCCGAGGGAGTCGGCCGACGTCGAGACGCCCCGGGTCGCCGGACGATGTGGTTCCGTCCCCGGTCACAGCCCCGCCGAGGGCCAGGACTGCCTGGCGGACGAACCGGGCGGTGGTGGCGGCCGAACCGACCGCCCGGCGGGACTCGGCCAGGGCGTCGGTCACCTCGTCGACCGAGATGGAGCGCTGGGCATAGCGCGTTCGGGAGCGCTCCTCCTTGTTCGCCGCCTCGTCCCACGCCTCGAACAGCGACTGCTGGGCCTCCTGGACCGGGGCGGCGAACAGGCTCATTTGCTGGTTCTCGGCGGTGAAGAGGCGCTCGAAGATGGTCGAGATGAACTCGTCGTTGGACCCCGGCAGCGGGATCGAGATACCGAGCCGGGACCGGATGCGCTTGTGCTTGCGCAAGAGAACCTCGAGCACGATCTCGTCGATCACGTTGTCGACCCCGAAGACGGTGGCCACCCGGACGATCGGCTTGGGCTGGTTGAAGCGGTCCACCCGGCCCTCGCGCTGTTCGAGTCGCGTCGGGTTCCATGGCAGGTCGTAGTGGATCACTGCGTCGAAGTGTTCCTGGAGGTTGATCCCCTCTGATAGGCAGTCGGTGGCCACCAGGACATGGCGATCGGCCGAGGCCAGTTCTGCGATCCTCTCCTCCCGTTGATGCGGCTGGAGGACGCCGGTCACCGCCTCGACGGCCACCTCGTGGCCGAGCACGCGCCGAAGGTGCTCGGCCACGTAGTCGGCGGTCGGAATGAACCGGCAGAAGACGATGGGTCGGTGGCCTTGCTGGACCAGGTGGGTGACCAGCCGGGTGGCGTGGGCCAGCTTGACGTCCTCCTTCCCGGCCAGGGCCTCGGCCCGGTCCGCCAATTCCCGCAGGCGCCGTCGGGCCGCCCGTTCTCCTTTGTCCACCGCCCGGTCGGCGGGGTCGGGGTCGGCCCCCGGCACAGTGTCGGGCCGACCCGCGTCGTCGGCCTCGTCCTGGTCGAGGACGCTCCGCCGACCCGCCTCGTCGGCCTCTTCCACCGTGGTGGTGGCGGCCGGCGCCGCCCGATTGCGCAGGGTGGCGGCCGCTGCCGCCGGGCTCGAGGCGATCGAGCGGAGCAGGGCCAGCACGCTCCACCACCTGACCCGTTGGCGGTGTCGTCCGCCGGTCTCGTCGGCCACCGTCTCTCTCGACCAGGCCAGGACTTCCTCCACGAAGGCCAGGTAGGCGGGGCTCAGGTTGTAGCGACCCTCCTCTTCGGGGAGGTCCCTGCGATCGGGGAAGGCTGTGTCGGTCCCAAGGTAGTCCTTGATGTCGGCCCGGCGGCGCTGGACGAAGTGGCGGACGACCCGGTCACGTGTCCGCTCGTCGATCTGGTCGTCATCGACCATCCCCTCGAAGGAGGCGTCGAGCAGCCCGAGGAGCGAACGGAAGGCTCCCTCGTTGCCCGAGTGGGGCGTGGCGGTCACGAGGACGAGGTTTCGCTTGGGATCGGACGACAGGCGGCGGAGCAGCTCATGGCGCTGGTGTGCCGCTCCCCTCCCCCGGACGTCCGCGGCGCAGGTGTGCGCCTCGTCGACCATGAGGAGGTCCGGGGCCGTACGCACGAACTCATCCCGGTGCCGCTCCCCCTTGATGTAGTCGGTCGAGACCACCGTGTGGGGGAAGACGTCGAAGAGACTCTCACCGTAGCGGCAGCCCCGCTCCAGGCGCCCGACAGTCGAGGAGAGGACCAGTTCGGCGGCGATGTGGAACTTGTCGGCCAACTCCTTCTGCCACTGCTCGGCCAGGTGCGGTGGACACAGCACGGCGAGGCGCTTGGCCTGACCGGTGACGAGGAGCTCCTTGGCCACCAGGCACGCCTCGACGGTCTTGCCTATGCCCACGTCGTCGGCGATGAGGAGGCGGACCGGGTCGAGGCGGAGCGCCATGAGGAGGGGCACCAGTTGGTAGGGCCGGGGCTCCACGGCGATCGCCCCGAAGGAGCGGAAAGGGCCGGCCGAATTCCGGAAACCCAAACGGGCGGCGTCGGCCAGCAACCGGGCCCCGAGGTGGTCGCCGGCGCGCTGGGGGTCGGGCCAGCGGAACTCGTCATGGACTACCGGTTCGAGCCCGATCACGATGCCGGCGGTGTCGTCGGCGGCCCCGCCGAGCGGGCGAAGCACGAGCAGCTCGTCGCTCGACTCGGGGAGGACCACCCAAGAGCGGTCCCGGGCCCGGACGAGAGATCCAGGGGCGAAGGTGGTCACGGGCGGGCGGGCTTGCCGAAGGTGCCCGGGTGCTCGTCGAGGATGGTCTCCCAGTCGTCGTAGAGGCCGAAGCGCATGGGCGTCCAGCCGGCGTCGCGGAGGCGCTCAGTGAGCGCGGCGTCCCGGGCGGCCCGGTTGGGGAACTCGTGGTGCGGCCCGTCCACGTAGACCGCCGTCCACAGCTCGTCGTAGACGAAGTCGGGGGTGGTCCCCGAGTCGGCCAAGCGGGCCTGGGCGCGGTCGGGCAGGCGCTGGCCCCGATCGGCCACCAACTGGAGCCAGCGCCGTTCGAGGTCGCTCTGGGCGAGCCGGGAGAGGCGCACGAGGTGCTCGGCCCGGGGCTCTGGGACTGGCGAGGTAGCCACCTGCGCCCCCGCCAGCCGGGCCAGGTAGTCGCGCACCACCATGCGGTCGACCAGGGGATGGTCGGGCTGGTTCGAGTAGGCGAGCAGGCAGTCGTAGCAGGCCGCCTCGCAGTCCTCCCGCGCCCTCGGGGCACGACGCCGGTCCTCGAGGGTCTCGGGGTCGAAATGCAGGCGCTCCAGGGCCTCCCTGGCCACGGCGGGCAGCGCTTGGGGGTCCTCCGCCAGTTGGCGCAGGACCCCCGCCCCGCCCTCGGAGGACTCGTAGAAGAGGATCTGCCGGCGGTCGTCGTCGTCGGGCAGGGGCTCCACTGCGAGTTCGTCGTCCTCCAGGTCGTAGCGGGCCTGGATGGCCACCTTGAGGGCCTGCTCCAGGCTGGCCATGAACCCGGGCGTGAGCGCCTCCCCCACGGGCTGGAACACGAGCACGTTGCGGCGATCCTCGACGAAGGGCACCACCACCTGGATGGGTCCCTGCCCCCCTCCCGCGCCCCAGCGGCCGGTGTCGACGTTGAGTTCGAAGCCCATCCGGTTCGGATCGGCCCGGCGGGTCAGCCCAACGTTGATCCGGCGCACGGTGGCCGTGTGGCCGTAGTCGAGGGCGGCAGCCTCGGCGCCAGGGTTGCCGGCCCGGGCGCTGCGCACCGCGGGGTGTCCCTCGACCTGGGCCCAGCGGAACGTCGTGCGGATTTCGTACCCCTGGCGCTGGCGGTCTTCCATCACTGAGCTGATCCGCTCGTGGCGCGAGGTGGCGACGCTCGTCATCCTGAAGAGTGAGTTGAAGCGCCAATGGGAGTCGGCGAGCACCGCCCCGCAGCGCTCGCACAGGTCCGGGGCGGCTCCGCCGGGTGCAGGGTGGTGGTAGCCGCAGGCCTCGCAGGTAGTGGCCGAACTCGTGACCACCGGCTCGCCGCCGGGTGTCTCCTCGGAAGCCGCGGGCATCATGACGTGGTTCACGCGGTAGACGGCGCCCTCGTGGTACACGAGGGCGCCGGGCCCGAACTCGGAGATCGCGACGAAGCGGGGCCGGGACACGTACTCCTGGTCGGCCTTGTCGCGCGAGGCCGGGATCCACGCCGATAGCGGGAGGCGGGGGAAGTTGTACCCGGGGAGGAACCCTTCGGATGCAAAGTAACGGTAAGCATAAAAATCGGACTCGTTGCGGTCGCGGTCCGAGGTGCCCTCGTTGAGGAGCAGGGCCAGTTGCTGGGTGGCTTCCCGGATCAGGATTTTCGCCCGGCTCTTGTCAGACGGGTTGCGCGAGGCGTCGCGCACGACCTTGGACTGACTGACATGCTGGGTGTGGGCGGCCCTGTACAGGTCCCGCCACCGCTCGCAGGCCGCGTCGAACTGGTTGGCCAGCGCCCCGAGTGCCTCGTCCAGCCACTCCTCGGTCCACCAGGCGGCCTCGCGCACCTCGGGCATGGTCTCGACCACCCGAGCGGCGCTGGTCCGCGCCCGGTCCCGGTTGCCCTGGTTCTGCAGGTCGGCCGACCGGTCCGGTAGCAGGGAGAGCGTCGGTTCCTCCCCGCTCGTGTCGAGGACGTCGCTCAGGCGGCTTCCAAGACTCATGCGCGAGGCGCTCAGCCACATGGCGTGGACATGGGAGCGGATGAGATCCTCGTTTGTGAGATCCAGGCGCGGGGGATGGACCTTGCCTGAGACCATGAGCGTGGGCCGGTGGAAGAAGTACTGATCGTGCGCCGACCCCGTCGAGCAGTAGGCGAAGACGAAGGCGGGCTGGCCCGAACGGCCGGCCCGGCCGGAGCGCTGCACGTAGTTGGCGGGCGTCGGGGGGACATTTCTCATGCCCACGACATTCAGGCTGGCGATGTCGATACCGAGCTCCATCGTCGGGCTGCAGAAAAGCACCGCGAGGTCGCCGTTGCGGAACTGCTCTTCGCGCTCGATCCGCAGTTCGGGTTTCACCTGGGCGGTGTGTTCCCTCGCGCGGAGCCCCCGGAGGGTGCTCGCCACGCTCTGGTAGAAGGCGACGAAGAAAGGGTTCGGCTGGCGGTCCTCGGTACCCCCGCGGGGCACCCGGATCCTGTCCCGGGCAGCCGTGCCGTCGCCACGGCGCCAGAGGAACGCCTTGGCCGGGATCTTGTAGCCGACCTCCTTGGTGCCGTCGTCGTGGGTGACCTCGGTGACCGGGACGAGGAGGTCGGCCCTCGGCAGGGTAGCGAAGAGGTCTTGCAGCACCTCTTCGACGTCCTGGGTGCTGAGGGCGGGCCCCTCGAAGGCGGTCCGGCGTAGGTAGCGACCGATCAGGCTGCGGTCAGAGATGCGGATCCAGGACTTTGGGTCGCTCGGCCGGCGCCGGCCGAGGAAGACCGGTCGGCCGTGCTCGAGCTTGTCCTGCTCGTTCTCGTCGATCGCCCAGGGTGGGACAAGGCTCTGGCTGGAGCGCCGGGAGAGCGTTTCGTCACCCCCCTGGTCGAGCTGCTCCACCTTGATGGCCAGCTGCCCTCGGAGATGGTCGAGGATGGCGCTGGCGACTGCCTCCCTGCGCTCGGGGTCCGCGTTTCGCAGGCAGGGGTGCTTGTCGGCCCAGGCCGCCTCGTCGGCGCAGAGCAGATCGAGGTCCTTGTACTCGATGCGAAGGAGTCCGGCTTGCTCCAGGTTCGGCGAGGTCACCCGCCACGCGGCGGCCAGGTCGCAGTAAACCCGGTAAGAGAGCACGTCGCGCAATGCCTGGTCGATGACCTCCTTCGCGCTGTAGAGCGCGGCGGGGTTCTGGGCGTAGTCGGCCGGGTGCAAGGCAAGTGATTCCTGTACGGCGCCGGGCAGGGTCTCAAAGGTGAGGCCCTCGTCCCCCGCCGCCGCCACCGCACCACACAGGGCGGCGCGCAGCATGCCCAACTGGACGAAGTCGTTGAAGTGTCCGGCCTGAAGAGCGGCATCCTGGCGGTTGTCGGTGAAGTCGAGCAGCTTGCGGGGCACGTCATGGCCGTGGGCCTCGAGGAAGCGGAGCACCGCAAGGCTGAGCATGGTGGTAGCAGTCGAGCGGCCCTCGAACCCGAGCGTGGACATCTTGGCAATGTCAGAGGAGTCGGGGTTGTAGGTGGCGCCGCTAGCCAGGTCGAAGCGGAATCGTGCCGGCACCCACCACGCCCGGACCGCGCCGTCGACGCCCTGGGCGTGGATCCGCCCGTCAGGGGTCACCCACCAGGGTGCTGGGACGAACTCGCGCTGGCTGGACCGGACCCGTACCCCGCCCCTGCCGTCGTCCTCCAGCCACTCGCTCGGCAAGCGCTCGAGCTCCTCGGCCGAGCCTGAGGGCGGCCAGGGGTTGTCGGTCGAGACGTAGAGGAAGCCCGGGTGCCGGCGCCCGCCCAGCGCGTCGGTGTCGCCGAGGTCCCGGGGGATGACCCGGTCGCCCTGGTCGTCTTGTATGCGATCCACGAGGTAGTACTCCTGGCCCCCGTCCCGACAGAAGGCCAGGGGGAAGAGCCGCTTGGACCGCCCCCCCGGCGCGTATTGCTGCCCCGACAAGGTGACGTAGCGGTCGGCTTCGGGCTCGATGGTCGCGAGCGCACTCGAGCCTCGGGAGACGAACTGGTGGAGCTTGAAGGCGAACACCGGGCGCTCGGTGATCGGGTCGAGCACCTGGGAACCGGCGAGCAGGGTCGAGCGCAGGGCCGCGGTCGCCGCCTCGACGCTCGATCCGGTTTCGCCGGCGAGCTGGGCTGCCAGCCCCTCCTCCCCGCCGATGGTGCGGGGGTCGGCCCGCACCATCCGTCCCTCCTTCTCGGCCACCCCGATCGCCGACTCGACCCAGCGGGCGATGGGGTGGGCGGCGAAGGCGCCGCCGTCTCGGGGCCCGAACGTGGCAGGGGCGGTCACGGCGGCCGACAGGGCCGTCCGGTCGACAGAGTCCGCCCCGGTCGCCCGCTCGAGGGTTTCGCCGATGACCCGTTCGGGGCGGACCTCGGCGCCGAAGAGCCGGGAGGCGACCTCTGCCACCGCTACTCGCTGTTCGTCGTAGCTTCCTTCCGTTGCCATGGTCGCCGAGGTGCCGATGCACACGAGCTGCTCGGCTCGGCAGGCCTCGCGGACCCTCCGGCAGAGTATGGCCACGTCGGCCCCCTGACGTCCGCGGTACGTGTGCAGCTCGTCGAGGCAGAGATAGCGGAGGCCCTGGGCTTGGGCGACAAGTTGGCGCTCGTCGGTCCGCGTGAGGATCAGTTCGAGCATGACGTAGTTGGTGAGCAAGATGTCCGGCGGGTCGGCGATGATCTCGTTGCGCCGCTCGCGGCTCTCCTGACCGGTGTAACGAGCGAAGGTCACCGGGCCCTTGCCATCGGGGTAGCCCCCCCTCAAGAACTTGGCGAGCTCCTCGGCCTGGCTGTTGGCGAGGGCGTTCATCGGGTAGACGATGATCGCCTTGATCCCTCCGCCCGAGCCCACCCGCAGGGTGTGGTCGACGATGGCCGACATGTATGCAAGCGACTTCCCGGATCCAGTTCCCGTGGTGAGCACATAGTTGTCGCCCGCCCGGGCTGCGCCGATGGCCTCCACTTGGTGCCGGTAGAGCGTCATCGGGCGGCCCGCTGGGTCCAGGTCCTTGTCGAGCCGGAAGATCTCCCTGCAACCGGGATGGAGAGTCCCGGCATCCGCCAGGTCGTCGATGCTGCCCCCCGAGGTGAATTTCGGGTTGAGGCTGAGCCATGGCTCGGGCCAGAGGGCACCCTCGCTCAGGAGCTCGTGGACCTTGTCCCGGATGGCGTCGTCCCGAATGTGGAGGAAGCCTTGGATGAATTTGGCGTAGTCGGAAATGACATCGTCGCGCAGCGAGAAGACGTCCACGTCACCTGCTCCCTGTTTTCCCGCCCATTGGAACCCCCTGGTCGCAGCCAAGTCCAGGCCCGAACTTCAAAGGCTACGGGGAATCGGTCGATGATGCTTAGGCTCCGATCGACCACCCCCTACGAGCGGTCTTCTGGTCTCTGAGCCCGAGGCCAGAGGTTGGGGAGGCCTACCTCTTCAGACGGGGCGGGGCGTCAATCTCACGCGGCGGCGGCTCAGACGATGCCGCTGCTCGCACGTCCCACGGCATCCAGGGACCGAGTCAGTGCGTCACACGATCGCGTATCCCGGGTGAGAACACCGACCAGGAGGACATGATGACCGAACCCTTTGGAGTCACCACGGCCGAGCACCACCAGAGGCAGATCGAAATCCTCCACCGCCTCGGACGAAAGACGCTGGGCAACCGGCCCACTCACCATTCGCCGGCCCCGAGTCGAGCTGGTGGTCGGGGAGGCCCTGGCCCAGTATCAGTTTGAGCTCCCGCCAGGTTTTCGCAGTGTGCCGCCACCCCACTCCCCGCCAAGGGGACGCTCCGGGGCGCCGCATCGGTGCCAGGCCCCTGCGGGCCGGCTCGCACGCTCGCCTCCGGCACCGGGCTCCGCTTCCTACGCTCGGCCTGACGACCGCCCCCTGACCGGGGCGGGGTCCCCGGCCGGCACCACCTGGCGATGGCGGGAGATTCCCACCATCTCGAACCAGGAGGTGTCCTAATGGCTGCGCTTTCCACTTTCCGCTGGACTGCCAGGCTCTCGGCCCGGACGCTGCGCCACCTCGCAGCTATCGCCGACCGACATGAGCGCCGGGAGTTTGTCGACCCCGAGCGTGCCGCTAACGAGCTCGCCGAAATGATCTGCCGAGATGACCGACCAACCGTCGGTTGGTACCGCCGCAACCTGGCGCCCGAGACACCGCCCGAGCAGCGCCCGTAGCGCTACGGCGGCCCAAGGGAGCGGAACCTCCCTTGGGCCTCTCGCCGCGTGGTGTCGAAGCGCGGCTCGCCATCCGACCCCTCTCAAGCAAACCCTCGCCGACTCCGGCCATCGAGGCCGTCGCTCGGCGCCCCTTGCGGACCTTGCATTGATTCTCCCGCCAGGTTTTCGCAGTGTGCCGCCACCCCATCCCCCGTCAAGGGGACGCTCCGGGGCGCCGCCTCGGTGCCGGGCCCTGCGGGCCGGCTCGCACGCTCGCCTCCGGCGCCGGGCTCCGCTTCCTGCTCTCGGCCTGACGGCCGCCCCCTGACCGGGGCGGGGTCCCCGGCCGGCACCACCTGGCGATGGCGGGAGATCCCCACCATCACGAACCAGGAGGTACCGCACCATGTCACGCCGCACTCCGCTTACTCCCGAGCAGCGCCAAGCCAAGCTCGACCAGGCCCACAACCGCCTCGTCCAAGCGGTTGAACAGCTTCAATCGTCCGACGACTGGCTCAGCTACCTGGCCGCCATGAATCGATTCCACCGATACAGCGCCAGCAACGTCTTGCTCATCGTCATGCAGCGCCCCGACGCCTCGCAGGTCGCGGGGTACAGCACGTGGAAGGCGCTCGGCCGCCAGGTGAACAAGGGGGCCAAGGGCATCGCCATCTTCGCCCCGGTCACCGCCAAGCGCACCGTCGACAACGACGAGGTACCGGCTGACACCGATACCGAGCCGGGCACGGTGAAGCGCGTCGTCGGCTTCCGCCTCACCTACGTGTTCGACCCGTTATCCCGAGATTCGGCCGTCCGCCCTGCTCAGTGGTGAGATTACCCGGTCCGATGACCTGACCTCTTGCAGCGGCGAGGCCGCTGACGACGA
>Ga0182024_10007412_pt1 | contig 23650 bp, 26 predicted proteins | sample P32metaG_FD_120480 | JGI IMG/M metagenome (GOLD analysis project Ga0182024, IMG submission 120480) | Permafrost microbial communities from Stordalen Mire, Sweden - P3-2 metaG (Illumina Assembly) | ecosystem: Environmental > Terrestrial > Soil > Wetlands > Permafrost | place: Sweden: Stordalen... | reverse complement strand
GAGTCAGAGTTTCACTGATTTGGGAATCCCTAATGAGTCACAGTTCCGGGCCGTTGGTATCAGACCCTCATGGTGAGGAGCGCGCCTTCGCGCGTCTCGAACCATGAGGCCTTGCGAGAAGCAACAGTGATTCGACCGAACCGGAAAACGGTATAACCGTGAAACTTCGGCGCCGAGGTTCCAGAATTAACCCGGAACACCGGCATCAAGCTTAATCGACGAGTTTCATTGCGAAGCCAGCCGGAAGCGCTAGCGTGAATGCGCCGGACATTGTCCCCACGTCCGGGTCCACGACGGCGAAGTCGTCGGGCGATCATATTCCGTCCGGCGACTTCGTTTCTGGGAACACGACCTACTCGAATCGATCACCTCCGAGAGTCCGCATGATGTCAGAACACAATCGAAGCAGGGCAGCGACGCCGAAAGACCTCGCCGAACAATTTCGGCAGTTGAAGATATTGCGCGCCAAAGTCCGGCAGGCCGAAGCGGAGCTTTCGCGGAAGCCCGCCAAAGGAACTGACCATCATCAAGACCGCGACCTCAAGAGACTTACTGGCGTCCCGCCGTCGCGAACGACGTCGAACAAGCGCGGTTGAACGACCGCCGCTCGAACCAACGCTCGTGGTTCGGCTCCGCCACTTTTCGCCCAGCAACTTTCCACATCAACCACAGCCCTCGCCGATCTCGCCGCAGTGCGATGTCGGCGCGATCGACTCTGTGTACCGGTCGGCTCTGATGGGTTTTGCTCTTAGGGTTAAGGCGCGAATTGCGTTGCCGATATCGCCCAGGATTCTATCTTCGATCGCAGTCAAGCGGATTGGCCGGTGCCCACTCGCCGGTCATGCGTATCGCTCGATTAGGGGTCGCTGCCTTCCAGAAGAGGCGGCGGCCCCGCCGAGCCGCAGGCAACGCCAAGACCATTCATGGGATGCCGCCTCTGCGTGGCGGTGCCGGTGGGCTTCGGTTGCATTAACCTTGGCGGCTTAGGTTAAAACGCGAGTCAGATTGCGATACCGCGGAAGCTCGATAGTTTCTCCTCCCGAAAGAACAGCAGTCAGAAGATTGCCGGCCGCTCCGCCGCAAAGCGTTCGTTCGGTGGAAAATTGCATACCAGGTCCCAGTTCGAACCCGAGATCGATCTTCTCGAAATTCGTCGTCAATTGATCGCGATGCGCTCCCGGCATTCCGACGATCGCAGCGTCACGCGCCGCATCAACGCGCTGTTAGGCGAGTTGGCATATCTGCGCGAGCCCAGCGATCGCCGGCACGAAAAGCGTCTGGTCAGGATGATCGCCAAGACCATGGCGACAGTCGAGCGGATCGTGTCGGACCGCTGACGGGTTGTCGGGACCATCCGCAGCGGCGGCAGGCTCGAACTGACCGGACCGCCTCGCCGCGCCGTGCTGCCAGGCGCCGTCACCTGACCGGGCCGGCGCCACTGCTTGGCTCGCGATGAGCGCTGCCGGCCCGCCGACCAAGCCGCATTCCCTTGTTTCCCGTTCCAATTCGAGATTGAATGCGGAGATAGGCTGGGGAGCCTCGTGCATGCGATTTAACCAGCAGGATTTCCGCCGCCGGTTCGGCATGAACCTCTTTACGCTGGTGGCAGCGTTCGCAACCATCGGCTGGCTTTGGCTGTTGATACATCTCGCCGACCTGCTTCTGCACCGACATACCGTCTGGTCTATCTGGCCCTAGCAAGCCCGCGCGCTCATCCGGTCTTGCCGGAATTGAAGACGTCGCCAGCCTAGGGCCGTGGCGCCCGGGCCGGATTGCGGCGACGGCGATCGCCCGGCAAACAGGCGACCGGGTCCTACCGGCTGTTCATCGCGCGAGCAGGCTCGCCAATCGGTCTTCGGCCAGCGAGCAGCAGATCTCGTCGATCTGCTGTGCCAGCAGAATGGCATCGGCCTTGAGTTGTTCGACATGGTGCCCGGACCCTTCGCGGTCGAACTTTTCCAGATCGGCGATGCGGGCATTGAAGCCGGCCAGTCGAATGTGAAGTTGCTGGATTTCCGCGTGTGGATCCCGTCCGACCTTCTTCCAGCCTCTCGCCAGTCCCATCGCCGTCCCCCCGTGATGCACTCACGCCTTCGTGAACCCGATCTGTGGCGGCATGGAGAACTATTCGCGTCAGACTTGGACAGATCATGCGACTTTTTTTGTGGGTGGCTGGCTACCCTCTGAGGTACCCAGTCTGTTGCAATCGCTTGAAATTCGGTCCTTGGTCGGAGCCCTGAGGCGGCTCTACCCGGCGCCAGCGCCTTCGGGTTATGCCGACGCGCACGGACATTGGTGGGCGAAGTTGTCCGCTATTCGCGCTTGTCGGTCAAAGCCCGGCTGGTCGCCGGAGCCCATTTGCATGCCGCCGCGATTTTCTCGCGGATGGCATCCCATCCGGCGAGGCGGAAGGTCGCTTCGTGGCTGGCGGCGGCCCGATCGGTCACGGTGATCTTAAGTCGTGCGTTGTCCGATAGCGACCTGAGCAGTCCGACAGGATCGTCTTTGGCGGAAGCCGTCTTTCCATCCGGTGACAAGGTCCATTGCTGCTTCACGATGGGCTGCTCGTTGACCTGATAGTCGACCCGGAGTTCGCCGGCGCGCAGCGCGCCCCATGCTCCCTCGGTGCGAACCAAAAGCTCGGTGCGCGGTCCAAGACAACGGATAATCAGCGTGTTGGGCGCATCTTTGACATTGGAGGTTGAATGTTTGACCGCGGTCAGCAGCGGCGTGTAATCGACCGGAGATGTGGTCTCGCTGACCAGCCAATCAGCCGCAGGTTTGGTGGCGGGAAGGTCGACGACCCTGCCAGGCGCGCCCGGCCGAGCAGGCCGGGCGGAGTCACCGGCCGGGAGACCCGGGGGCAGGTCCGGCGGCACGGCCTGGGGAGTTTGCTTCGGCGCAGCAGCGGGCTGATCGACCGAGACGGTTCCAGTAGGCGCCTCGGCAGTACGGGGCGGGACAGGCTCTTTTGAGGAACCAGCCTCTTTGGAGGAGCCGGCTTCGGAAGGAACGGTGGGCGGTGCGGAACTCGCCGGCGGCTCCGGCCGGACCGACCCGGAAGGAGGCTCCGGCGCCGCCGCCTTGGGGGAGAGCTCGGACAAGACGTGCTCCAGGCATTCGAGCTGTGCCGCGCGCGTCTTCTGGAAGCAATCCAGCCGCTGAACGGGATCGTTTTCCAGCCTGGAGCAGATCGCATCGGCAAGGCGCGCTGCCTGAAAGCAGGACTCCAGTCCGCTGGCGCCATCATTCGCGCGGACGCCAACGACACTTCCCGTAGTCAACAACACTGCTGCGACAAGCCGCCACATCAGTGCTGCTCGCTCGGTTTGCTGGCGGCTGCGGACCGATCGAGCCACTCCTGGGCAGGTCGAAAACGTTCAAGCCCGGAAGCGCGCGTGGTCAGATTGACATCCTTCCATTTGGGCTCGAAGCCGGGCGCTTTCAGCTTGTCGATCCGGCTAAATAGCTCGTCGACGAACCGCGCCACCCGGCGATAGCGCGGCGAGTCCGGGTGCCAATTGTAGGAAGCCAGAATCGTAGGCACGGCGATCGTGGCGACACGTTCGCCCTTGGCGATCAGACTGGGATAATCCGAGGAGTCGAGATACGAAGAGACATAGTAGTCTTCAAATTTGGGGCCGTATGTCACCGGAAGGAACTTGAACCCCTGCTCCCATTTACCCTTCACAAATGCATCGACCGGCTTTGACGTGACAAACACCACGGCAGCAATATCCCCGCGTCGCATTTGCTCGAGCGCGACGGGGTGCGGGATGAACATCTTGTCGACGTCCAATCCGAGGCGGCTGAAGATCAGCGGGCCGGAATAGGCAGCGGCAGTGCCCTGCGTGTTGAAGTTCACTTTCTTTCCTGCCAAATCCGCCAGCGATCGAATCTCCGGCCGAACGAAGATGTGCAGTTCGGAGGGAAACAGGCTCAGGATGTAGGTGATGCGCTGCTGGATCTGCGGCACCTGGGATTTGTATTCTTCGAGGGCGTCGCTGTTGATGATCGCGGCATCAACTCCCTTGAGGTAAAGCAGGTCGTTGACGTTCTCCGTCGGGCCGCGGGTTACGATCGGAAGAACCTGCACTTGGCCACCGTCACTCACGACCCGCGCGATGTCGGTAGCAAAATGGATGGGCGCGCCCTCAAGCAGGCCGCCGGCCAGGCCTACGGTCCAGGCATTCAGCCGGTCCCTGATCTGTGCTTCGGCAGAGGTCGCCGCGGGTGCTGACCCACCATGCGATCGCCGGGATTGCGCAACGCTCCCGGCGCAAAGGGTTAAGGTGACCAGCAAAAATACACATACTCTCGCCACAAACTTCATTACAACTCTCGCTAGAAATACTTGGGTACGGTTGAGCAAACTAATTAGTTCGGCGGCGCCCGGCCGCCGGAAAGTCTCGCCGTTATAACACCTTGTGTCGTTAACCAGTTGGATTTTTTACGAAAAGACGCGGCTAGCGGGAACCCGACCATGAAGGCGGATCGGCTGGAGCCCTGCCGAGCCTGATCAAGCCACCGCGCACGCGTTAACCTTTGCCCGGTTCCATGACCGCCGGGCGACCGGACCCGCCCACCTCCCGGGGCGGATCGTGGCGTACGCATATCCGCCCCCGGCGGATGGGCGGGATCAAAAATCAAACAGGTCCTGTCGGTCGGACGCAGCGAGGTTGCGCAGATCGCCAAGCGTTCCTCGCGGCGCACCGCAATTCCCGCACCTGATTTTTGTCCAGGATGGCGCATCTTCCGCGCAGTCGAACGCGATGCCGAGCGCATCGCAATTGACGCAGACAATCCTGAATTCTGGCCCTCGGCCGGGTAGCTGGCTCGCCTGCATCACGGATCCTGATTCAGTGGCAATGCTGCTTTGGTAAATCCGGACAATATCTGGACGAGCCTATCGCATCCGGGCGTGCCGACAACGGCGCTGCCGAATTAACCTGAATACCGAAACTGCCGGTTAATCCGGTAACCGGCACCGGGAACGAGCGCGGTTTGGAGCGCCCGCGCGCCGCAATCTTGCGCGCCGCTGTTCTACGGGAATGTAATTTGGAAGTAAGACCGTGACGCGGGACGGCGCCGGCATTGCCGCGTGATCGCCGCCGGCTTGCCGGACCAAGCCGATATCGCAGCGCCCGAAAGCGATGAGGGCGCCGGGGACTTGCGTCGCGGATCCGAGGCGATCAGCCGATCAATAGATCTTCGAGCTGCTTTCCTGAACCAAGCTGGCGCTGAACCCAATGCGGCTGTCGTCCCCGACCCGACCAGGTCTCCGACGGCTTCTTCGGATTGCGGTACTTCGGCAGCACCGACGGGTAAGGCCGGCGTTCCTCCGCCGAGGAATTTGACCGCCTGCGCGCGCGCTTGTCCGGGACCTGCTTGGCATTCAAAAGCTCGAGGCGCGCCTTCAGATGCGCCAGCTCGGCCGCGATTTTATCCGAAAGAATGCCTTCAATCAGTTCGCGGTGTTTCCACAATTCGTCCACCGTCATCGACACCAGATCGTCGGTGTTGGGCAGAAGAGGTTTGTTGTCCGGCGGTTGAGCCACGATTGATGGACCGCGATCGTCCACTTGGTATTCCAGCATGGCAAGCCCTGTTGCTAATGAGCGCTGGTAACATTTCTACAATATTTCAACAATCATGTCATTTCATTGCAAGAAAATCCGCCGCAATTGCTGCGGTGCACACGTCGGATCGGACAGTTTGGGGGTGCAGGGCGTCGCCTTGGCCGGTCCGGATGGAAGCGAATTGCTTTGAATCCCCGCCTCCCGGCCGGCATTTCCAGCTAATAATTAGTAAGCGTTGCGCTTCCGAAGAACCTCGGTGCATGTCTTCAGGAGAATCTGGATATCGAGCCAAAGGCTCCAATTATTGATGTACCAAAGGTCCATCTGCACCCGTCGCGAGATCTGCTCGACCGAGGGCGTCGCGCCGCGCAAGCCGTTGACCTGGGCCCAGCCCGTCATGCCCGGTTTGACGTGATGCCGGAAGGCATAGTCCTGCAGCACTTTTTCGAAATAATTATCATGGGCCAGTGCGTGCGGCCGCGGCCCGACAACCGACATCTCGCCGCGCAGCACATTCCAGAGTTGCGGCAATTCGTCGATGCTGCTCGCCCGCAACAGCTTGCCGATTCCGGTCACGCGCGGATCCTCGCGGGTGACCTGGGTGATGACCTCGCCGTTTTCGAGGACCGACATGGTCCGGAACTTGAACATCACGAATTCGTGCCCGTTAAATCCCTTCCGGTTCTGCCGGAAGATGATCGGTCCCCTGCCGTCGAGTTTGATGGCAATCGCGCTGAAGGTCATGATGGGGATGAAAAACACCAAAGCCACCAGCGATACCACGATGTCGATCGCGCGCTTGAGGAGACGTTCGGCCGCACTGAGCGGCGCTCTCTGAACTTCGATGGAGACGGTACGCTGACCGCCTGACGAGGCGTGGTTCGTCAAACTCCGAACCTGAATGTCCGGCAGGAGCCTCGCCGAGATCGGAAGCATTTTGATCTGTTCGCGAATGAAGTCGATCCGCGGCGCATCGCTCCAGGGCACCGCCAATAGAAGTTCCGTCGAATTGTGCTTGCGGACGAAATTGGCGACCTGATTGAGCGTGGCGGCGTCGCCGGATTGCTGCAGCACCAGGTCGTCATGTCGGCCCAGTACAAATCGATTGATCTCGCCGGCGCCAAAAAAATCGAGCAGATCGCGGGGACTGAGCGAGGCGATTTCGTTCTCGTCGCCCACAAGTACCGTATTGCGTCGGCCGATCACTCCGCGCGAGATGGCCCGTTCCACCAGAAACTTGGCAAATTTCCGCTGTCCCAGCAGCGCAATGGGCGCGGCGGCCATCAACATCAGGAACGTCCCGCGCGAAAACGAAACCCCGATCTTGAACACGAACGCAAAGAAAGCCAGCATCAGCCCGGTGGTGGACCAGGAAACCAGGACTTCGGTGATTTCGACGCCCGGCTTTGCCGCCCGCTCAAAATCGTAATAGCCGCGGCCACCAAGCCGAATAATATGAATAAAGCTCGCGATCAGTCCGAGCGCGAAATAGGCCGCAAGATCGGGAAGCGGACTGCCGAACGTCCAGTGATAGAAAAAGGCGCCGAGCAGGCTGACCAGCAGGATGATCATCGCATCCGCGGTCGAGAGCAGATAGGGGATCGCTTCGCAGGGAAAATTCACGCGCGGGCGCTCATACGGCGTCACCGCAGCCGCCTTTGTTTCCCTGACCTCCGATCCGGTCAACAATTTGCTTTTCCCATGTTGCCTTACCCGGCATTAATTAACAGGGGAAATTGATCCCACAAACCGGATTAAATATTTCATCTTGATTGTGGTACAGTAAGCCGAGATTTTACGGGTTGCAATGCAGCACCAGATAATGCCGCGCTCATCGTAAAAAAATGCGCAGCGGTCATTCCGAGCCGAAAACTTGCGTGGCCGGCGGCGGTCAACGCCCGCCGGGATTGCATCGATGCTGGCGCAGGCTGGCGTATTCGGCGCTGGACGGCCGATTCAACCGCGGGATTGGCTGCTGCCCCGCGGAACCCCGGCAATCCTGAAGTCTTCGATCTTGCTGCCGGCCTTCAGCGCCGATACCAGCCAGCGCGGTTTCTTGCCCCGCCCCGACCAGGTTTCTTCCGGCGCCGACGGATTTTGATATTTGGGGTAGACCTGAGGATATTTTCTGCGTTGGCGCGCTCGATTGCCGCCCTCGGGGATCAAATCGGCCAGGGCATTTTCCCGAAGGTTCTTGCCTCGATTGAGCTGAAGCAGACGCCGCTCCAGTTCGTGCTTTTCAGCCATGATACGCGTAGACAACAGACCGCAGATCAGCTCATGAAGCGTCCACAGCTCGTCCAGTGACATCGCTTCCAGTTTCAATCGATCCATAGCAATCAATAAACAAACCGGTGATTCGCTGCAGCCGAATATAGCATGCGGGTATTAATTGGTCCTTTTTCTGAGGCAAGTTTCGGCGCCATCCACCGGTTAACCCACAGGTCTTGATGGTAAATTCGCAGCCGGGCCGGGCTTCATCCCCGCGGCAAACATGCTATTTCTGGTTTCGCGCCGCCCGCCGCGCGCCGATCCGTACGCCAACACCGCAAAACCCGTGCCGAAAATACCGGCAGGGTCGCCGCCGGAGCCCGCATGACGCACCAACACGGAAATGTCCGCGATGCAGATCGAACGGTTTAATATCCCCGATATTTTCGCGATGATGCCGCCCAAGCGCGCCGATCATCGGGGCTTTTTTTCCGAGACCTATCGCCGGGAAGCCCTGGCCGCGGAAGGGCTGGACCAAGCATTCGTGCAGGAGAACCACGTCTATTCGGCGCAACCGGGCGTGTTGAGAGGGTTGCATTTCCAGATCCCGCCACACGCCCAAGGCAAGCTGGTGCGCTGCGTCCGGGGAGCCATACTGGATGTCGGCGTCGACATCCGCAAAGCATCGCCGTGTTATGGCCGCCACATCGCGGTCGAACTTTCAGCCGCCAACTGGAAGCAATTGTGGCTGCCGCCGGGTTTCGCACATGGTTACGTGACGCTGGAGCCCGATTGCGAGGTGATTTACAAGGTTACCGACTACTGGGCCCCCGATTGCGAGCGCGGCATTGCATGGGATGATCCGGGTCTCGGCATCGATTGGCGAATTTCCGCGGCTGACGCGATCCTGACCGACAAGGATCGCAGCAATCCGCCGCTGGCCGAAGTCGAGCCGTTTTTCCACTATTCTCCACAGCGGTGAACGGATGCGCTGCCGTTGACGGGACAGGAATCAAACGTGCGGGTCTTTGTTTTTGGAGCCGAGGGACAGATCGCGCGTTCGCTGCGCGAGGCGGCAACCCACCATCGCGGCATCGTGATCGGGCACAGCGGGCGCGCAGATGTCGATATCCTGCGGGCCGATCAGGTCGAGAAAGCGCTCGACGAATTTGCGCCCGGCATCGTGGTGAATCCCGCCGCCTATACCGCGGTGGACAAGGCCGAAGCCGAGCCCGAGCTCGCCTTTGCGATCAACCGCGACGGCGCCGCCATTGTCGCAGCCGCCGCGAAACGCCGGGGCGTTCCGCTCATCCATCTGTCGACGGACTACGTCTTCGATGGCGGCAAGGACGGCAGCTATGTCGAAAGCGATCCAGTCGACCCGCAGGGCGTCTATGGGCGATCGAAGCTCGCCGGCGAGCACGCCGTTGCGCAGGCCAATGACTGCCATGTCATCCTTCGGACTTCGTGGATCTATGCGGCGTTCGGCAACAACTTCGTTCGCACCATGATCCGCCTGTCGGGCGGCGGCAAACCGTTGCGGGTCGTCGACGATCAGACCGGCTGTCCGACCTACGCGCCGGACGTCGCGGATGCGATCCTGACCATCGCGCGCAGGATCGAAACCGCCGGCTGGAGCAGCCGCTTCGCAGGCGTAACCCATCTGGCAGGCCCCGACGCGGTCACCTGGTGCCAATTTGCACGAATGATCGTCGATGCGGCGCCGAAGATCGGCGGCGAACGTGCCATGGTCGAAGCCATTTCGACCGCAGATTATCCGACCGCGGCACGGCGGCCCCGCAATTCGCGACTTTGTTGCGATAGGTTGGCGGAGATCTTTGATGTACGATTGCCGCCGTTGCAGCTCTCGCTCGCGAATTGTCTAAGGCGCCTGTTCGAAACGCCAACCTAGCCCTGGAGTGGATCTTGAAAGGAATTGTGCTGGCAGGCGGCAGCGGTACACGGCTCTATCCCATGACGGCCGTAAATTCCAAGCAATTGCTGCCGATCTACGACAAGCCGATGATCTACTACCCGCTGACCACGCTGATGCTGGCCGGCATCAGGGATATTCTGGTGATCTCGACGCCGGATGATCTTCCGCTGTTCAGAAAATTGCTCGGCGACGGTCGGCAGTGGGGAATCTCGCTGTCCTATGCCGTTCAGCCGCGGCCCGAAGGACTCGCGCAGGCTTTCATCATTGGCGCCGATTTCATTCGGGGCAGCCGCTCGGCACTTGTTCTTGGCGATAACATTTTTTTTGGTCATGGCCTGCCGGAATTGCTGGCGCGGTCGGCGGCCCGCACCGAAGGCGCGACCGTGTTCGCCTACCACGTCGCAGATCCGGAGCGCTACGGCGTTATCGAGTTTGATCAGAGCCGGCGGGCGATCTCGATCGAGGAAAAGCCGAAGGCGCCGCGGTCGAGGTTTGCGGTCACCGGTCTGTATTTTTACGATGAACAGGTCATCGATGTCGCGGCGAGCGTCCGGCCATCGGCCCGGGGCGAACTCGAGATTACCGACGTGAACAGGTTCTATCTGGATCGCGGACTGCTGACGGTCGAACAGATGGGACGCGGTTTCGCCTGGCTCGACACCGGGACGCCGGACAGCCTGCTCGCGGCGGCGGATTTTGTCGCGACGCTGGAAAAGCGCCAGGGTTTCCGCATCGCCTGTCCGGAGGAGATCGCCTTCAACCAGGGGTTCATCGATCGAGCGCAGCTGCGCAAATTGGGAGCAGCGCTCGGCAACGGCGATTACGCAAGGTACGTGCAGGGACTTGCCGCAACCGCCTGACCCGCCTTCACCCGGACAATCATTTTGCTCGCATCGAGCGGGAGCCGAGAATGGACTGGATGCTTTTGATCTCGTTGCAGTGGATTACCCTTGGCAGTCCGCCGCCGCCGACCACGCAAACCATCGGGCCGTTCGCATCGGAGCAACTGTGCAACAAGGCTTCCGAGGCGATCAGGGAGGAACTCAACACGCCGATCCAGGGCCAGCGGGTTCAGACCCTCGGCCGGCTGGTCTGCTTTGCGCTGAAAGACAAGGACGGGCAAAAAACCGATCCCGCTGCAAAGTAGCAGCGGCAGGCAAAGTGTCTGCCGGTCCGGTTGCTGTCCCGCTTCGGGCCGCCGTGGGCGGTTTCCTTCTGGCTCAGCTTTGCCTGGAACCGGATTTGAAGTCTGGAAACCGTGTCTGCAGCGCGACCTTCAGGAAGGCGAAGGCCTGGATTTGTTGCGCGAGATTCTCCAGCCGCAATTGTCCGTTCGCGATCTGCCTGTCGAATTGATTTTGCAGATCGATATCGGCCGGCTCTCGCGTGAGATATTCGTCGGTACCGTTGCCCAGCGTGATCGCAGCCCGCGCCAGCACGTCGTCGATTCGCGCCTTGAGACCGGAATGCTCGGCTTCTGCGGATTTCAGCGCTTGCTCGATTGCGCGCGCGACCGACTGAAGACGCGTTTGATCCGTCTCCGTATCGCGGGTGGCGGAACGGGCCGCAAACGGGCTGTTCGCCCAGCTTTGCCGAATGACCTCGAACACTTCTCGCTTGGCTCCGCCGACGTTCGAGACAGCTATCGTCTCCAAAATGGTCGACGAAGGTTTATAATCAATTAACCTTCGCCGCCAGCGCCTCGCTGTTGCGGTCCGAATCACACGGCGACGGGCTTGGTGTTGACGGTCCGGCGCACCTTCGACACCGATGCGCTGATCCGGTGTTCGCGCGGCGGCGGACCGCGTCATTCGGGTGTCCGCCGCCGAGTTCGGACAACTCGCCTCTCGCCACTGAAGGCCGCGACAGTTCGCCCAAAAGGACTACACGGTTTCGGCCGTAATCGCTTGTCGGCCCACGGCGTCCACGCGATAATCGACCCATCAAGACGACCGGCCGAACGGCGGGCGCCGAGGGAGGATAGTTTCGATGCCAACGGACTACTGCGGATTTAGCCGCCGCCAACTGCTTGCCGGCACCGCCGCCGGCACGGCATTTTTGGCCATGCCCTCGATCATCCGGGCAGAAACCCAGTCGCTGAAGATAGCGGTGCTTCTGCCGCAGTCGGGCTATCTCGCGCAGGCCGGGCAGAGCTGTCATCGCGGCGCGCTGGTTGCGCCCACGGTGCTGGCTGATTTCGGCCACAAGGTCGAGCTGATGCATATCGACATGGAGTCCAATCCGGACGTCGCACGGACGCAGACCGAACGCGCGATCAACGAGGGCGCACAATGCGTCGTGGGAGCTTTCGACTCCGCGGGAACGCTCGCCATCGCGCAAGTCTGCGAACAGCGGCAGGTGCCTCTGATTGTCAACATCGGCGCCGCGCCGCAACTCACCGAACAGGGCTACAAGTTCCTGGTGCGCAATTTTCCCACCGGCGGCATGCTGGTCAGCAACGGCCTGAAGCAAATCAAGGCGCTGATCGAGACCACCAAGGTCGAGCCCAAGACCGCGGTGTTCCTGCACGCCAACGATAATTTCGGAATGGCGCAGCGGCAGGGCATGGACAAGCTATTCCCGACCTCCGGGCTGCCGTTCAAGCTGCTCGAGTCGATCCCCTACGATCCGAAGGCGCAGGACCTGTCGGTCGAAGTCACCAAAATTCGCGGTCTCAATCCGGATCTGCTGCTGGTGGTGACGCGGGCCGCCGATGCCATCAAGCTCGTGCGCGACATCGTTCGGCAGAAATTCCAGCCAATGGGGATCATTTCGCCCGGCGCTCCCGGCCTCTACGACGAGGAATTTTACAAGGCGCTCGGGCCGCTGGCCGACTACCACATCGACGCCATTCCCTGGGCCAATCCGAAGTCAAAGGTCACCCAGGCCCTTGAAGCCGCCTTCAAGACCCAGCAGCCGAACTTCCGGTTTGCGGTCGAATGCTTCAATGTCGGCTTCACCTTCGACGCGCTGCTGATCGCGGCCGACGCATTCAAGCGCGCCGGCACCGCAACCGGGCCGGAACTGATGAAGGCGCTGAAGACCACCAACCTTACCGATCACGCGATGATCGGGCCGCCGATCAAGTTCGACGAAAAAGGACAAAACGTCGATATTCCCTCGAGCTGCGTCCAGAACCGCTCCCAGACCCCGACCGTGGTGCTGCCGCCGGATGTCGCGACCATGACGCCGGTATTGCCGGAGCCGCCATGGCAGGGTCGGACCTGATCCGGCAGAACCGAACGGGCTTTGGCGACGGACGGCGGGGCTGGAGTTGCAATGGCGGCGATCACCTTGAATGTCATCGTTCAGGGGCTGCTGACCGGCCTTGTCTATGGACTGATGGCACTCGGCCTGTCCGTGATTTTCGGCGTCATGCGGGTGGTCAATTTCGCGCATGGCGAGTTTACCGTGGTGGCGATGTATGCCGCCTTCATCCTGTTCGAGACGCTGCATCTCGACCCGCTGATCGCCCTGCTGCCGGTGGCGGCCGCGTTTTTCGGGCTTGGCTATCTGCTGCAGCGAACCCTGATCAGTCCCTTTATCGGCCGTGCCGAGCACGAGCAGTTCATTCTGCTGGTCGGACTGGCGACCCTGATCGTCAATGGCCTGCTGTTGGTATTCGGTCCCGATGCACGGCCGATCAACCTGCCCTACAGCTTTGACAGCTACGCCATCGGGCCGATTTTCATCGACAAGGTACGGGTCCTTGCCGCGCTCGCCGCCGTTGCGGTCGCCGCCGCGCTGCTGCTGTTCTTCCGCTATACAAGGACCGGAACCGCGATCCGCGCCTGCGCCGACAATCTCACCGGCGCGGCGGTGGTCGGTCTGCATGTCAAGCAGCTCTACGCCGTGACCTTCGGGCTGGGACTTGCCTGCGTCGGGGCCGCCGGCACCCTGATGGCGACCATCGCCGATGCATCGCCGTCCCTCGCCCAGGCCTATACCCTGCTCGCCTTCACCATCGTGATCATCGGCGGGCTCGGATCGATGGTCGGTGCCCTGATCGGCGGCATCCTGATCGGCGTCTCGGAGGCGCTGGCAGGATTCTACATTCAGCCATCGATGAAAAGCATGTTCTCGTTTGCGCTGCTGATCGTCGTGCTGGTGCTGCGCCCGCAGGGATTGATGGGGCGACGGCTGTGAACGGGATCTGGTTTCGCTGCCCCCGGCACGGCAAGGTCCTCAGCCTGCTGCTGCTGTTGGCGTTTGCCGCGGCGCCAGCGATCGCCGACCGCTATCTGCTGTCGGTTCTGATCCTGGTGTTCTATTTCGCCTATCTGGGCCAGGCCTGGAATCTCCTGATGGGATTTGCCGGCCAATTGTCGCTCGGCCATGCGCTCTATCTCGGGCTCGGCGCCTACACGGCGACCGCGCTCTGGACCCTGTTCGGCATCGGACCGTGGCTTGGCGTATTTGTCGCCATTCCGGTTGCCACCGCGGCCGGGCTGTTGATCGGCTGGCTCGGCTGGCGGTTTGCGATCGAAGGCGTCTATTTCGCGCTGCTCACGATCGCGTTCGCCGAATTCACCCGGATCGGCTTCGATCATTTGCAGATCACCGGCGCCGCCGGCGGCCTGTTTCTGCCGGTCAATGGCGAGGCCGCCGGCAAGTGGTGGAATCTCGGCGGCGGGCCGCTGTTATACTATTATCTGTCGCTTGCGCTTGCGGCTGCGGCCACCGTGCTGGTGGCGCGACTGCGGCAGTCGGCGCTCGGCTACCGCTGGCTGGCGGTGCGCGAGGATCCGCAGGCGGCGCAGGCGGTCGGAATCAACATCTTCCGCGCCCGCATGATGGCGATGCTGATCTCGTCCAGCATGACGGCGGTGGGCGGGGTGTTTTACGGATTCTACTATCGCAACCTGTTTCCGTCCCAGGTGTTTGACATCAGCCGCTCGATCGAACTGATTCTCGCGCCGATCATCGGCGGGCTCGGTACAGTGTTCGGGCCGATTGTCGGCGCGATCCTGCTGACACCTCTCGGGGAAGGCCTCACCGCCTTGCTGCAGAGCCTCGGCGTCAACGCGCCCGGCGCCAAGGCGATCTTCTATGGCTTCAGCCTGATGGTGATCATCTCGCTGCAGCCCAATGGGGTCTGGCCCTGGCTGGCGCGGCGCCTCCGGCTCGACCGGCCGCCGCAATGATCGGCCTGCTCTCAGTCACCGATGTCAGCAAGCGCTTTCGCGGGCTCGCCGCGGTGAGCCGCGTCAGCTTTGCGGTTCTGCCCGGCGAAATCTTCGCCGTGATCGGTCCCAATGGCGCCGGCAAGACCACCTTGTTCAACATGATTGCCGGCGCGATGGCTCCCGACGCCGGATCGATCGCATTTGCGGGGCAGCGGATCGACGGCCTCCGCGCCGACGAAATCGCACGGCGCGGCATCGGCCGGACCTTTCAGCTGGTGAAGCCGTTTCCGGCGCTGTCGGTCGAGGACAATGTCGTGATCGGCGCCCTGATGCACGCCAACGGCCTGCCGGACGCCCGCAAGATCGCGCATGAAATCATGTCGCAGCTCGATCTTCTCGGCAAGCGCGCGCAAATTGCCGCCGGCCTGACCCTGCCCGACCGCAAGCGCCTCGAGGTGGCGCGCGCGCTGGCGACCCGGCCGAAACTGCTGCTGCTCGACGAGGTCATGGCCGGGCTGCGGCCGACCGAGACCGATCGCATTGTCGGGATTCTTCGCGAACTCAATCGCGACGGGCTGACGGTGTTGCTGATCGAGCACGTCATGCGGGCTGTCACCGCGCTGGCCTCGAACATACTGGTGCTGCATCACGGCGCGGCAATTGCGGAAGGCACGCCCGACCATGTGCTGCGCCAGCCCGCGGTGATCGAATCCTATCTCGGCGCGGAGGCGCTGTGATGCTTGAGGTCGAGAAGCTCAGCGTTTTCCACGGCGACGCGCAGGCGCTCGAGGACGTCTCGCTCGGCGTCGCGGAGGGCACGATCGTGGCGATCGTGGGTGCCAACGGCGCCGGAAAGACCTCGCTGATCCGCACCATCGCCGGGATGCACCGCCCGGCGTCGGGACGCATCGTCTTTCAGGGAGTTGATATCGCCGGCCTGCCCAGTCACCGCGTTTGCGATCTCGGTGTCGGCCAGGTGGCCGAGGGCCGGCAGATCTTCCCCTCGCTCACCGTCGCCGAAAACCTCGACATGGGCGCGATGCTGCCCCGCGCGCGCCGCCATCGCCTCCACAATCGCGACCGCGTCCAGGCCATGTTTCCCAAGCTCGCGGAACGGCTCGGCCAGGCGGCGGGCACGCTTTCAGGCGGCGAGCAGCAGATGCTGGCCATCGCCCGCTGCATCATGGGCGAGCCCAGGCTCATCATGTTTGACGAGCCCTCGCTGGGACTCGCGCCGACGGTGGTACATGACGTGCTCAAGACCATTCGCGATCTCAATGCGGCGGGCATCACCTGCGTGCTGGTCGAACAAAACGTCGCGGTCTCGCTCCGGATCGCCGACCATGCCTATGTGCTCGAAAACGGCCGCGTGACCCTGTCGGGTACCGGCGCCGCGCTGCTCGCCGACGCGCGGGTGCGGCAGGCATATCTCGGGATTTAGCCCGGTTCGCCCTGTTCTACATTCCCATTCCGACATGGTGTTGGCCTCCGCCAGGCGATATCGTGGCGTCAACCACGACATGCGAGAGCACCGGGAGGACCCGTCATGAGCAAGTTCATCATTGAACCGCACTTCCGGCTGCAGGAATGGGTCGCCGAGGAAAAGGGCTATTTTCGCGCCGAAGGTCTCGATTACGAATTCCGCGAGCTGATCCGCTCGACCGCGGGCCAGCACCACAACAAGGCCAACCAGGGCGCCTTCCAGAGCATCGAGAAGGGGCGCGAGGCCGATGTGAGCTGCGCCTGCCACTGGACCGTGAACGTCGCGGCCTCCAACGGCCACGCCAAGCTGTATGCCGACCTCTATTCCGTCGCCCCGTCCGGCATCTTCGTTGCCGCCGATTCCCCGATCCGAACGCCGGCCGATCTCGCCGGCGTTCCGATTTCGGTCGGCTTCCAGTCAGGCAGCCACTACTCGACGATCCAGGCGCTCGAGCCATACATGCCGGCCGCAAAGATCAACCTGACCTTCGAAGGCGGCATGCTGTTTCGCCGCATGGAGCTCTTGTTCGAGGGCAAAAGTCCCGCCGCAGCGCTTTTCAACGGGCCGTATTATTTCGCCGAACAGCTTGGCTTCCGAAAAATAATCGACACCACCTTCATGATCGCGGCGATGATCAACGGTGCGCCCGACCCCGACGACATCAGACGCTATTTCCGCGGACTGCGACAAGCGCAGCGCGACATCGACCTGCGGCCCGAACGCTACACCCACTACTACCGCAACGAATTTCCCGATCGTTTCCACGCCGCGATGGATCCGAAGCGCTGGGGGCCCGGCGAGCGCATCGTGTTCGAGCCCTACTCGCGCGAGGTGTACCAGCAATCGTTCGACTGGATCGAACAGCACGGCATCTTTGCCGAGGGCCGAATGGGCAGCGGCAATTACGATCGGGCCACCGTCTCGCTTGCAGGCTGATCGCCGTGCCGCTTGCGTCGATGCGGTGCGGCCGTTGGCGCCCGCGGCCGAGTAACCTCACAGTGTGCAGGACCTCAATAAAACAAATGGCCAGCGAGCCACTGATCACCGGGAGGAGACAACGAATGTTCACCAGGAATAGCTTGGTGCCTGCGGCACTTGCGGCTCTGCTGCTGTCGTCGACAGGCGCCTCGGCCCAGATTTCCGACGACATGGTCAAGATCGGTGTGCTCACCGACATGTCGGGGCCGGCATCGACGCCGACTGGCCAGGGATCGGTCACCGCGGCGCAGATGGCGGTCGACGATTTCGGCGGCAAGGTGCTGGGCAAGCCGATCTCGGTCATCGTCGGCGATCATCAGCTCAAGCCGGACATCGGATCCGCCATCGCGCGGCGCTGGTACGACACCGAGCAGGTCGATCTGATCGTCGATGTTCCGGTGTCCGCCGTCGGTCTGGCGGTCGAGAGCATCGCCAATGAAAAGCACAAGATGTTCATCACCCATTCGACCGGCTCCGCCAATTTTCACGGCAAGTTCTGCTCGCCTTACGCCTTGCAATGGGTGTACGACACCCATGCGCTTGCGGTCGGCACCGCCCAGGAAGTGGTCAAGCGCGGCGGCGACAGCTGGTTCTTCATCACCGACGACTACGCCTTCGGTCATTCGCTCGAACGCGATGCCACCGAGGTAATCAACAAAAACGGCGGCAAGGTGCTGGGCTCGGTGCGGCCGCCCTTTGCGACCCCTGATTTGTCGTCCTTCGTGTTGCAGGCGCAGGCCTCCAAGGCCAAGATCATCGGCATTGCCGGCGGCCCGCCCAACAATACGACCGAGATCAAGACCGGCGCCGAATTTGGCGTCTTCAAGGGCGGCCAGCAGATGACCGGTCTCCTGGTCCTGATCACCGATATCCACGCGCTCGGACTTCCCGCCGCCCAGGGCCTGTTGCTGACGACCTCGTTCTATTGGGACATGGACGACATGACGCGCGAGTGGTCGAAGCGCTATTTCGCCAAGATGAACCGGATGCCGACGATGTGGCAGGCCGGCGTGTATTCCTCGGTCATGAACTACCTCAACGCCATCAAGGAGACCGGGACCGACGAGCCGCTCAAGGTCGCGGCGAAAATGCGCGAAAAGCCGATCGAGGATTTCTTCTCGCGTCATGGCAAGCTGCGCGAGGACGGCCTGATGGTCCACGATCTGATGCTGGTGCAGGTCAAGACCCCGGAAGAATCGAAATATCCGTGGGACTATTACAAGATCCTCAGCCACATTCCCGGCGACGAGGCCTTCGGCCCTCCCAACCCGGCCTGCCCGCTGGTCAAGAAATAGCTGCGACCCCCGAAACCGCCGGCCCTGCCGGCGCTTCGAGGCCGGGCGTTTTTGGCGTTTGGAAACCCGCCTGCGTGCCGGTCCAGCCCAATTTGGCTCGCCGACGATAACGAAAAATAGGGCTCGCGCTGTTGCTAAAAGGATATATATTGCTGATATCAGATATCAAGGATGCGGACAATGCGAACACTGGTTGATCTCGGCGATACCCAAATCCAGGCGCTCGACGAATTGTCGAAGAGGGAGAAGCGGTCGCGCGCTGCGCTGATCCGTCAGGCGATCGACGACTATCTCGCCAAGCGACATAGCAAACCGGAAAGCAATGCGTTTGGCCTGTGGGGTGAACGCAAGGTGGACGGCTTGGCCTATCAGGACAAGGTGCGTCGCGAATGGTGAAGGCACTTTTCGACACCAACATTCTGGTCGACTATCTCAATGCCGTTCCCGAAGCCCGCACAGAACTTCAGCGCTACACGGAGAAAGCGGTCAGTATCATTACCTGGATGGAGGTCATGGTTGGCGCCGATCACGACCTTGAAGCTGCGACGCGCAGCTTCCTGAGCGGCTTCGATGTCGTCGCAGTCGATGAACAGATCGCGGAACGCGCTGTTGGTCTTCGTCGAGGCCATCGGATCAAATTGCCGGATGCCGTGATCTGGGCGACCGCGCAGGTGCACGCCATGCTGCTCGTCACCCGCAACACCAGGGATTTTCCGGATGACGATCCCGGTGTTCGGGCGCCATACAAATTGTGAAGATAACGAACGGAAGATCCAATGTTGAAGATGTCTCCGGCCGTGATCGATGGCTGGGTCGTAGCGAAGCGGCAGCGTTGCTGTGGGACTGCCGGCGCTACCGTGAACGCGACATCCTTATCGGCTCGCTCAGGGCCGTCCGACCAAGGGGGTTGACTTGGCCGCTATCGTGAAAGAAGACGAAAAGCTGAATGACTACTGGTCGGAGTGGCAGGATTCGAACCTGCGACCCCTGCGTCCCGAACGCAGTGCTCTACCGGGCTGAGCCACACTCCGACAAGAACGCGGCTTATAGCCTTGGGTTTCCGACACCGCAAGAAGCCAGATCGATGACCTCAGTTCCTGTCCATGTGGGCCTGAAAACGCAGATTTTGCCCGCCGGCGAGGCCGCCATGGCGGCAGCGGCGCGTTGTCTGGCGCAAGGTGGGCTGGTCGGTTTCCCGACCGAGACGGTGTATGGCCTCGGCGCCGACGCGACCAATTCCGTCGCGGTCGCGCGGCTCTATGAGGCCAAGGGCCGGCCGGCCTTCAATCCGCTGATCGCTCATGTCGGCGATCTCGCGGCCGCCCGGAACATGGCGCATTTCGATGCCCAGGCGACCCGGCTCGCCGAGGCGTTCTGGCCGGGCCCGCTGACGCTGGTGCTGCCGAAAACCGATGGCTGCGCGGTCGCCGATCTCGCCACCGCCGGGCTCGACACCATCGCGATCCGCGTCCCCGCCCACCCGGTCGCGCGCGACCTCCTCAAGCGGTTCGGCCGGCCGGTGGTGGCGCCGTCGGCGAACCTGTCGGGCCATGTCTCGCCGACCAACGCGGCGCACGTGCTGAGCGATCTCGGCGGCCGCATCGATCTGATCGTCGATGCTGGCGCGGTGGCGGTCGGCGTCGAATCCAGCATTGTCGGGTGCTTCGAAACCGCGATTCTGCTGCGTCCCGGCGGCCTGCCGCGCGGCGACATCGAGCGGGTGCTCGGCAACCCCCTCGCCCGGCTGCCCGAGGACGCCGATCGCGGCACCGCGCACCCGCTGGCGCCGGGCATGCTGGCCTCGCATTATGCGCCGCGCACGCCGGTGCGGCTTGATGCCGGGCAGCTTGAGGCCGGCGAGGCGCTGCTGGGGTTCGGCCCCGGCGCGGTGCCGGGCGCGGACCGCGCCGTCGCGGCGCTGAATTTGTCCGCGCAGGGCGATCTGGCTGAGGCCGCCGCCAATTTCTTCGGCTATCTTCGCGCGCTCGACCTCAGCGGCGCGCGCGGCATCGCGGTGACGCCGATTCCCCATCATGGGCTCGGCGAAGCCATCAATGACCGTCTGCGCCGCGCCGCGATGGGGCGGCAATGATCGAGAGCGACCCACATCCAGGCAGAAATCAGACCATGAATATCGCTACGTCGCCGGCACCGCCGCTCTCGCCCGAACTGATCGCGCACTTTCGCGCCATCGTCGGCGATAAATATGCGGTGACCGATGCGGCCGACATCGCGCCCTACCTCACCGAGGAGCGCGACCTCTATCACGGGCGCTCGCCGCTGGTGTTGCGGCCGGGCTCGACCGCGGAAGTATCCGCGATCTGCAGGCTCGCCACCGAACAGCGCATCGCGCTGGTGCCACAGGGCGGCAATACCGGCTTGGTCGGGGGACAGACCCCGCACCATGGCGAGGTGGTGGTGTCGATGCGGCGGATCGACCGCATCCGCGATATCGACACCGCGTCCAACACCATGACCTGCGAGGCCGGCGTGGTGCTGCAGATCGCGCAGCAACGCGCCAGCGACATGGACCGGTTGTTCCCGCTGTCGCTTGGCGCGGAGGGAAGCTGCACCATCGGCGGCAATCTCTCCACCAATGCCGGCGGCACCGCGGCGCTGGCCTATGGCGTGGCGCGCGAGATGGCGCTCGGGCTCGAAGTGGTGCTCGCCGACGGGCGCGTGCTGAACACCCTGTCGAAGCTGAAGAAGGACAATACCGGCTACGATCTGCGCAACCTGTTCATCGGCGCCGAAGGCACCCTCGGCATCATCACCGCGGCGACGCTCCGGCTGTTCCCAAAACCGCGCGCGGTGGAAACCGCCTATGTCGGCCTGCAATCGCCGGCCGACGCGCTCAAGCTGCTGGCGATATCGCAGAACGAGGCCGCCGGCAGCCTGACCAGCTTCGAACTGCTTTCCGACGTCGCGGTGGATTTTTCGGTGCGTCACGGCATCGACATCCGCAATCCCCTGGTGGGCGGCCATCCCTGGTATGTGCTGATGGAACTGTCGTCGTCGCGCGACGACGCCCGCGCCGCGCTGGAATCGATCCTGGCGCAGGGTCTTGACGACGGCGCCGTCGCCGATGCCGTGATTGCGGCGAACCTCGGTCAGCGCCAGGCGTTCTGGAAACTGCGTGACGAAATGTCCGCGGCGCAGAAGCCCGAGGGTGGATCGATCAAGCACGACATCTCGGTGCCGGTCGCCGCCGTGCCTGACTTCATCGCGGAGGCCAATGCCGCGGTGGTAAAACTGATTCCGGGTTCGCGGCCGGTGCCGTTCGGTCATCTCGGCGACGGCAATATCCATTACAATGTCAGCCAGCCGGTTGGCGGCGATGCCGCCGACTTCCTGGCGCGCTGGCACGAGGTCAATGCGGTGGTGTTCGACATCGTGCGGCGGATGGGCGGGTCGATCTCCGCCGAGCACGGCATCGGCGTGCTGAAGCGCGACGAACTCCCCGACGTCAAGGACAAGGTCGCCCTCGCGCTGATGCGCGACATCAAGGCGATGCTCGATCCACTCGGCATCATGAACCCCGGCAAGGTGCTGTAGCGGCAGCTCCATCGTCGTTGCGAGGGCGATTATCCGAGACTTGACTGGTTACCACCCCGTCTAGCATGATTGCTCTGTTAGCATTATGCTACCTCTGGAAGCGGGAGGGGCTAGGTTTATGGCGTTCGTTTCAACTGGAGTGGCCATGCCGCCGACAGGCGATGCAATCAGCCTCTATTTCACTCTTAAGCCGGGCGAAAAGGCCGATCTGGAAGTGATCGCAACTGCGGCGCTGGAGTGGCTTGAATCTGCGCGCGCCGCTGCGCGGGAGATTGAGCCGGGCGCTCAAATCCACATCGGACTGGTAGACGCGGACGAAAGTAGCCTGCGGCTGAATACCATCCTCGATTGGGCTGAAAGCCAATTAGACCGGATAGATAAGGGTGGAGGTCGCCATCCACGGCTCAAGAAGCTCGCTGTAGCCCTTGCTATCTTTGGCGCAACGACAGGGGTTGAAACATATAGAATCTATTTCGCTCCGGAACGGGCAGTCTCACTGAGAGAAGACGACCGAAAGCTTATCGAAGAAAATAGCCACATGCTCCATGAATTGATTGAGCGCACGCAAAAGAATCCAGAGGTAGGCGTAAGGCGTCAAAAATTCTTCAAGACCCTGGAACGGGATCAGTCCATCACTGGGGCTGGCATCTCCGAAGGCCCGCGAATTGATCCAATCGTCATGATACCGAGCAACCAATTTGCGGAGAAAAGCGGATTATGGGCTATCGCCGAAGACAATCCCGAACCGGGTGAACGGACGATACATCCAATTGTTGACGTAACGCTTGTTGCCCCAACACTTTTGCCAATTCCGCGCCCTTCCGACCCGATGGTTTGCCGGAATTCAACGCCACAATGCGAGACGCACATTTCTTAGCCGCTCTTGAGGCAAATCATGTCAAAGAGAGCCTACGCGTAGGAATACCCATGACTTTGCGGCTCGAAGCAAAAGAGGTGCGAGTGGGCAGCGTGTGGGTTGCCAAGCCTCGCGGTCGCCGTTCCGTTGTCGAAGTAATTGCGCCAAAGGTCTAGGCGTCGTTTCCTGCAAACCAAAACAATCCAACAAGAGCGATTAAGGCGCACACCGCTATTACGAATGTAACGCCGGGAGAAAGACGCCAAAAAGCAAAGAGACACACAAGAGCGGTTAGCGTGATAGCTAAGCCCGAAGCCCATTGGCGCTTCGTTTCCACTTGGTGGACCATTTCAGCACCCTTCAATCGCAACTCCGAAGATATCATCATTGAACCGATTGTTATAGCGGAATTGAAACTCCGCGACGTAGAGCGGCATATACTTTGCGCTGACCTTGTGGAACGAACCGACGATGCCGCGCTTAAAGATGCTCCAGAAACCCTCAATCGTTTGGGTATGCACCGCACCGACCACATACTGATGCTTGGCGTGGTCAACGGTCGCATGCGGGTAGGTCTTGTCCAAACCCCTGTAGCCGACCCATTGATCGGTGCAGAGCAAGCTAACCTTCT
>Ga0182024_10007411_pt1 | contig 23653 bp, 22 predicted proteins | sample P32metaG_FD_120480 | JGI IMG/M metagenome (GOLD analysis project Ga0182024, IMG submission 120480) | Permafrost microbial communities from Stordalen Mire, Sweden - P3-2 metaG (Illumina Assembly) | ecosystem: Environmental > Terrestrial > Soil > Wetlands > Permafrost | place: Sweden: Stordalen... | reverse complement strand
GGTCAAGGAACCGGCGCAAAAGCCGATCCTCGAAGTCTCCGTTGACTACGACCGGACGCGGCTTTCCACGTCGGACCTTCTGGAGGCGACGGCGACGCTGAAGTACAACGGCAAGGAGCCGACGGCGATGGTGATGTTGGACCTGGGCGTGCCGCCGGGCTTCACGGCGGACGCCGGCGACTTCGCCGAGATGGTGGGGGCGAAAAAGGTGCAGAAATTCAGCCTGACGGAGCGGCAAGCGCTGTTGTACCTGGGCGACGTGGAACCCAACCACGAGTACAAGTTCAAGTACACGCTGCGGCCGAAGTATCCGGTGAAGGCCAAGGCGCCGGTAAGCACGGCGTATGAATACTACACGCCGGCGCACCGGGCGACCGCCGCCCCGGTGGAGTTGACCGTGGACGAGGCCAAGAAGTAACACGGGAGATCGCGGAGCGAGAACACGGCGGCCGGGCGATGACGCCCGGCCGCCGGCGTTTATTTGGGGGAACGGCAGTCGGCGTAGCCGGGCGGGCGGGGGCCGGATACCCTGAAAGGCGGGGAGAAATCGCGTCCGGAGCCGGAAGGAGCGTCACCGTGTCGAAGCCCCGCAACCACGCGGTCGGAAAGAACGGCGTCCGCCTTTACACCCTCGAAGTCGTCCTCGCCGAGGGGCCGGTCGGTGAGGAGTTTCTGGAGCGGAACCCCGACGTTTCGCGCACGATTCAGGTCCGCGGCGACCAGACGTTGGAAGACCTCCATGAGGCGATCCTCGCCGCCTTCGACCGCACCGACGACCAGCTGTTCACTTTTTATCTCGGCGCCGGCCGTAAGAGGGACGGTAAGCCGCTGGTCCCGGCCGAAACGATCGGCTCGCTCGACCTGCGCGTCGGCCGCCGCCTCCGCTACCACTTCGACCTCGACGACGACTGGACGCACGACGTCAAGGTCACGGCGGTCGGCGAACCCGCGGTCGGGGAAAAGTATCCAAAAGTGATCCGCCGGGTGGGCGAAAGCCCGCCGCAGTACGGGGAGAAGGCCGGGGGCGCGAAGGCGGAGACGCCGGGCCTGCCGGGGGCGGCGGCGGACGTGAGCCTGCTGATCGGCGAAATGCACCTCAAGGACGGCGAATACGGCCGGGCCATCGAGGCGTTCACGCGGGCCATCGAGGCCAACCCGCGGGCGTCCGACGAGTACGAGGGCCGGGCCAGGGCGTACCGGGCGCTGGCGGCGGCGGACGAGCGCCGGGCGCGCGAGCTGCGCGCGGCCACGGCCGGCAAATAGGGGGTGGACCATGACGAAGACGGCGTTGAACGATCACCCCATACACGATCTTTTGAAGCGTCGATAGAGTCCGCGGGCCTTCGCCGACCGTGGCGTCGAGCCGGAAAAGCTGCGGGGCCTGCTGGAGGCGGCGCGCTGGGCGCCGTCGTCGTACAACGAGCAGCCGTGGGCCTTCGTCGTCGCCACGCGCGACCGGCCGGAGGAATTCGCCCGCGTGCTCGGCTGTCTCATCGAGTTCAACCAGGGCTGGGCGAAGTCGGCCCCCGTGTTGATGCTGACCTTCGCGCACCTGTCCTTCGACCGCAACGGCCAGCCCAACCGCCACGCCTATCACGACGTGGGCCTCGCCGTCGCCAACCTGACCGTGCAGGCCACGGCGACGGGGTTGGCCGTGCATCAGATGGCCGGCATCGTGCCCGACAAGGCCCGCGCGACGTTCGGCGCGCCGGAAGGCTGGGACGCGGTCAGCGCCGTCGCCATCGGCTACCCTGGCGATCCGAATACGCTTTCGGAGGATCTGCGGGCGCGGGAGTTGGCGGCGCCGACGCGGAAGCCGTTGCGGTGGTTCGTGTTCGCCGGCGGATGGGGTTCGCCGTCGCCGCTGTTGTCGGAGGCGCCGCGAGGCGCGTGACGGGCCGGACAGGCTCGGGGCCGCCACCCTCCTCAGCGTTTGGTTCGGCGCCCCGCGTCGTTCGGCGCCTTGTCCCGCGGCGGGCGTGGGGCGGGCGCACCCCGGAGCAGCCCCTCCGTGCTCAAGTCCTCATCGACGTCCGGCCAATGGATGCCGTAGCCGCCGCCCGCGACGCGCCAATTCTTCCGCTGGGCGGGAGTGGCGTCAAACAAGCGAGGATACCAAACCAGCGGGACCGTGATGGTCCGCCCGCCCCGAAGGGAGACGCTGAGGGCATCCCTGGTGAACTTCACGTCCACGACCCGCTCGTCAACGGTCGGCATGAGTTGTCCATTGCCAAGTCTTGCCACTTCAGGGCCGGGTAAGCCTCTGCTCCCCCGCGACTGCCTTCAGCAAGCGCCCGCGCTCCTTCTGGGGAACGTCCACCAGCACAAAGCGTTTCGCCGCGTACAGGTAGTCTTCCCCCGAATCGTCGATGATTCGCAAGCAGGCGACTTCGTCGGCTTGCGAATCCGGCAGGACGCGATAGACCTTCCCCTCTTGCAGGTCCTCATCCGCTTTAGCTGCTAAACAGATCGCGAAGCGGATATTATTTTTCGCTGCTCGCATGTGCCTAATCCAGCCTCCGTTTGACCTTCATTTTGCGCCGGCCGACGCCATGCGCTTCATACCAGTGCAATTCGGCCCGGTGAACTTCGCCGTTGGGAAAGCGCACATGCCCCACGCCCTTAAGCTTGCGCCAACGGCGACCGCCGAATTGGGCCTTCAGTTGCTTGTGTTCGCGGATCGAGAGATTGACGGCGATGACCTCGATATCGGTAATCTCACCGATCAGCTCAAAGTCGTCATCCATTGCGCCAAGCGTACCAAACGGCGGCGTGGGCGGCAACAGGCGGTTTCACGGCGGAATCAGCCGGCTCACGCCGGCCGCTCGCCCAGTTCCTCCAACCGCACCGGCCGCCGCTCCCGGTTCGACCGATAAATCGCCGTGAACATCGCCACCACCACCCGGCCGTCGCGGCCGGTCGTCAGCGGATCGCGGCCCTCCAACACCGCTTGCAGAAAATCGCGATCCTGCAAGGCGTGATATCGCGTCACCGGGTCGATGCGTCCGAAGCGCTCGCGGTCCTCCGCCTGCCATCCCGCAAGCAGCCCCTCCTCGCCGGCGACCGTCCACACGTCGTTGACCGGCGGCTCCGCGATCATGGTCACGCCGGCGATGAACGTGGCGCCGCCGTCGGTCTGCACGCCGACCGACGCCCCGTTCGACCCGTGGACGTGGACCTTGGTGTAGACGCCGGGGTTCTGCGACACGCTCGTCACGATGCTGCCGAGGCCGCCGCCCTTGAAGCGGATTACGGCGACGGCGCTATCGTCCACCTCGATGGACGGGTGGTTGAGGTTGGCCCAGTAGCCGCTGATTTCTTCGATCGGCCCCATGAACCATTGCAAAAGGTCCAATTGATGCGGCGACTGGTTGACCAGCACGCCGCCGCCCTCCGTGTCCCAGCGGCCGCGCCACGGGTCGGAGCGGTAATAGGCCTCGTTGCGCCAGCTCAGCATCAGGAACGTGCCGAGCACCGGACGACCGATCTTGCCGGCGTCGATGGCGGCGCGCATCCGCTGGACCGGCTCGTAGAAGCGCCGCTGGCTGACGACGCCGAGCCGGACGCCGCCTTTGTCCGCCGCCGCCAGCATGGCGTCGCAGTCTTTCAGGTTCGCCGCCAGCGGCTTTTCGACCAGGACGTGAACGCCGGCCTCCGCCGCCCGGATCGCCGCCTCCGCGTGCAGCGGGTGCGGCGTGCAGAGGATGGCCGCCTCCGCCCCGGACTCCTTGAGCAGAACGCCGAGGTCGGTGTAAGGTCGGACGCCGTACTTTTCCGCGAAGGCGCCGGCCCGGCCCGCGTTGCTGTCGCAGACGGCGACGAACTCGGCTTCCGGAACGTCCCGCAGGGCGTCGGCGTGAATCCGCCCCACCTTGCCGCAGCCGACGACCGCCGTGCGCACGCGCCGCATTTACGCCTCCGAAAAATACTTTTTGCTCATCGTCCGCAGAAACGCCAGCGACTCCGCCATCTCGCCCAGGCCGTTCATGCCGTCCTCGATGCTAATCCAGCCCTTGTACCGATGATCGGCCAGAATGCGGAAGATGGAATCGTAGTCGTTGAGGCCTTTGCCGGTGACGCCGTGACGCAGGTTCGGCGAATAGCCGAGCATGCCGTCGCTCTGCCGCAGCTGGTCGATGGTCGTCCCCTCGGCGAGGTAACGGTCGCTGGCGTGCATACTCACGACGCGGCCGGCCACCGCGCGCAGCAGCTCCACCGGGTCGTCGCCGGCCACGACGGCGTTGGACGGATCGTATTGCACCCCGAAATATTCGCGGTCGGAAATGGCGTTGACGATCTCCAGGAAAACGTCCTTCTTCTGGGCGAATTCGGGGTATTTCCAGAAGCCGTCCTTGTAGTGGTTCTCCATACCGAGCATCACGTCGTTCTCCCGTGCGACCGGCAGCAGCTTCGTGATCGCCTCGACCACCCGGGCGACGCCCTGTTCGCGGCCGACCTCCGGGTAGCGCTGGCCGCTGAGGACGCGGCACACCGACTTCGGCCCGCCGAGCCGCCGACAGACGCGGATCATCTCGACCTCACGGTCCAGGGCGCGTTTACGACCGTCCGGGTCGGGGTTGGTGAAGTCGGGCGAGCAGCAGAGCATCGGCATGGCGAAGCCCGCGCCGCGGATCGCCGCGCCGACGCGGTCGAGGTAGACGGGTTCGAGGCTGGTGAAAAAGCCGTCGTACATCTCCAGGCCGTCGGCGTCGAGCGACCGAGCCATGTCGATCCAGTCGAAGACCGTCATCGTCCGGGCGCCGGCGATCCGGTCGAGATAGCACTTCGGGAAGGCGGAGATTTTCAGGGGCACGTTCGTCCCTCCGGGCCGGCCGAGCCGCACGTCGGTTTCAGAACAAGAACACGATCAATACCTATAAGCCGCCGCCACCCACGCCAAACACAACGCCGAACCCGGATCAAGGGCCGCTGGGGCCGAGCGTACAAATCATCGACTCGACGGATCTCGGGTTATCGGCGGCATGGCGCCCGGCGACGGAAACGTGTTCGATGGCGGCGTTGAGCAGGACAACTCGAACATCACCATCCAAGGTACTCTCTCCTTGGGCGGCGAAGCGAGCCAATGGCATGCGTTCTGGCGGAGCCGGATCAACGAAAAAAGGGCGGCCTGAACATTTGCTCTACCAACTCAAGAGACGTTTACACCTTGTCGGATGGCCTCCTTCATGTCGCGTACGGCCCGTTCCATGCCGACGAGCAGCGACCGCGACACGATGCTGTGGCCGATGTTCAGTTCCTCCACTTCCGCGATCGCCGATACCGGCTGCACATTGGTATAGTTCAGCCCGTGGCCCATGTGGACGTGCAGCCCCTGGTCGCGCGCCAGCATCGCCGCCTCTTGCAGCGCCGCCAGCTCTTCCTGACGCGCCGCCCGCGTTTTGGCTTCCGAATAGCGGGCCGTCTGGATCTCCACGGCGTTGGCGCCGAGCATCCGGGCCGCGTGAATCTGCACCGCGTTGGGGTCGATGAAAAGCGAAACGTGGATGTCGCATTCCTTCAACCGCCGCACGATCCGGGCCACCGCCGCCTCGTGGGCCACCACGTCCAGGCCGCCCTCGGTGGTCAGCTCCTCACGGCGTTCGGGGACCAGCGTACACTCGTCCGGTTTGACCTCGCAGGCGAGGTCGGCGATGGCATCCAGCGACGCCATCTCGAGGTTGAGGCGGTTCGTCACCAGCGACCGCAGCAGGCGCAGGTCGCGCTCCTGGATGTGGCGCCGGTCCTCGCGCAGGTGGACGGTGATGCCGTCGGCGCCGCCGAGCAGGGCCAGCACCGCCGCCGCCACGGGGTCGGGTTCGTTCGCCCGCCGCGCCTGCCGCAGCGTGGCGACGTGGTCGATGTTCACGCCGAGCCGGATCATGTCGGGGTCTCCCGGGTTTCTCACAGCCGCAGGCTGGGCGGCAGGTCCGGCGCCGTCTCGCGGTAACGCCGCGCCTCGTTGGACAACAGCTTGAACAGGATATACGCCAAAACCAGATCGACGATCTTGTCGATTACCATGCCGATGTAAGGCAGGGCGGTGGCCGGCGTCATCCATCGGTAGAGGGAAGTCACGATCAGAACCAGGATGACCGGCGGCGCCAGCCGGGCCGCCCACGACAGGCGATAACGCGGGTCGAAAAACATCCAATACATCGCGCGCAACTCGGTGATCGCTTCCCAGAGCGTCCAGGAGCGCCGGACGGCCGGCGGGACCAGGGACGACAGGCCGGCGGCGCGGGGCGGCGCCGCGGCGGGCGCGGACGGGGCCGTCAGCCGACTGCCGAGGTCGGTCCAGAAGCGGCCCGGCCGGCGCACCACCGCCGCGGCCGGGTCGGGCGCGGCGGCGGGAGGCGTCGCGTCCGCGGGCTGGGCGACGGCGAAGCGCGAATCGCGGGCTTGGGCGGTGCGCAGCTGAGCAAGCTCCGTTTCGAGCCGTTGGATGCGGGATTCGAGGGGCACGGCGACGGCCGCGGTGGGCAGCAACGGCGCCACCGGTGGAAGGGCCGAGGCCACGGGCAATTCGGGAGCCGCCGCCGCGGTCGGGACCGTGGGATCGACGGCCGCCGGCGGGGCGGACTCGGAAACCGCCGGAGGTTCGATCCGCGGATCGGATGCGGGGACCGGGTCTTCCGTGCTTTCGGGGGAAGGCGCAACGTCCCCGTCGATCCCGGCGGGTTCGTCCACCGCCGTCGCGTCCGGCGGGAATTGGGTGTTGCGCTTTTTCAAGGCCGGCTCGCCCCTTCGCCGTCGTCTCAAACCATGCGTCCAGCATACCCGTCGCCGGAGGGGGCGAACAGACCGGGGGTCCGGCGATTGTACCGGACGGGTGGGGTGGCGCGGGGCGCGCCTCGTTTAGCCGCGACCCGAAGGGGAGCGCTCTGTCCAAGCGCTCCCCTCCGGGTCGCGGCTAAACGAGGAACTCAATTTCGACGGCCGCACCTTACTTAACCAGGTCCTTGAGGCTCTTCAGCGCCCGCGGCTTGACCACGTTGCGGGCCGGCTTGGCCTTGAAGACCGTCTCTTGCTTGGTGAACGGGCTGATGCCCTTCCGGGCCTTGGTGGCCGGCATCCGGCGGACCTTGAGCTGCAAGAAGCCGGGGACGACGTTGACGACGCCGGGGCCTTTCTTGCCCAGCTCGCGCTTCATCAGTCCGGCGAGGGAGTCGAAGAAGGAGGCCACCTGCTTCTTCGTCAGGCCGGTTTCGTCGGAGATCGTCTGGTAGACGGCGGACTTGGACATCGCCTTGCCGGCGCCTTCGGCCTTGGGGGCCTTGTTTTCGGCCATCGCATTCCTCTCAAATAGTCGCGGGGAGTGGAAAAACCACGCATTAAGTGGGAGGGTAGATGCCCGGCGCCCGAATGTCAATCGGATTCTCCCTGAAAATCAGGCTTTTTTGGCAAATCGTCCGAAAAACCGGCCGATTATCCCGCGAAACGCCGTCCCCGACCGTCTCGACGGTGTTTTTCACCCTTCCCCGCGATATCCTGGGCGCAGGGCGCTCGACGGCGGAGGACCGTCCGGCGCCGGGCAAAGGGGGCAAAAAATGCCGGAGTACGTGGTGATCGCGACCTGGCCGTTCGGCCGGACGGCGGTGAAGGCGGCGGCGGCGCTGCTGGCGGAGGGCAAGCCGGCCCTGGACGCGGCCGTGGCGGGGGCGCGGGCCGTGGAGGACGACCCCACGGTCCACTCCGTCGGCTACGGCGCCCTGGGCAACGCCGTCGGCGTGGTGCAACTGGACGCTTGCGTGATGAACGGCAAGGATTTGGCGTGCGGCGGCGTGGCCGGCTTGGAAAACGTGCGGCACGCGGCCGCGGTGGCCCGGCGGGTGATGGAAAAAACGCCGCACCTGCTGCTGGTCGGCGAGGGCGCCAAACTGTTTGCCGTGCGTGAGGGCTTTCCGCTGGAATCGCTGTTGACGCCGGAGAGCGTGGCGGAGTGGGAGAAGAAGCGGCCCAAACCGCGTCCGCCGGAGAAGCAGCCGGCCTGGCCGCCGGACAGCCACGACACCGTGACGGTGCTGGCCCTGGACAAAACCGGGTCGCTGGCGGGCGCCTGCTCGACCTCGGGGCTGGCGCACAAGGCGCCGGGCCGCGTGGGCGATTCGCCGCTGATCGGGGCGGGTTTGTATGTGGACGACGAGGCCGGCGCGGCGGGCGGGACCGGCGTCGGCGAAGAGATCGTTCGGATCGCCGGCAGTCATTTGAGCGTGGAGGCGTTGCGGGCCGGCCAATCGCCGCAGGAGGCGTGCGAACTGGCGGTGCGGAGGGTCAACGCCGCGGCGGTGCGGCGCGGCGTGTACCCGGCTCAGGCGGCCTTCATCGCTTTGGACCCGAAGGGGCGCGTCGGCGCGGCCTGCACGGCGACGACCGGCTTCCAGTACGCCGTCGCCCGGCCGGACGGCGCGGAGCTGCTGAAGGCCGTGGAGATCGGCCCGGAGGGAAAGTATTGAACCACAGAGGCACAGAGACACAGAGAAAAGCAAATTCTTTGTCTTCTCCGTGTCTCTGTGCCTCTGTGGCGGCCGGCCGCCGGTCGCGCATTTTTCCCATCCTTCAAGGAGACATTCCGTGAGACGCCGCCTTCTTTGCGGGGCCTTGCTCCTCGGCCTGGCCGCTCCCGCGTTCGCGCAGGTCAGCGCCCTCCAACCCCCGCCGGGCGCCAACCCGCCCGCCCCCGAACCGACGCCGGTGGTCCGGCTCGCCGTCAAGCCTGGCGCGCCCGAGGAGAGCGCGCTGAGATACGCTCTTCTCCCCGACCCGCTCGATTGCAAGCCGGGCAACGCCGCGCCGATCTGGATCCGCGCCGGCGACGCCGTTCATTCCAACGCGCACAAGATCACCGAAAAGGAGGAAAAGTGGTACGGCCCGGCCGACACGCCCCTCAAGGACTTCCCGGCCGAGAAGGTCCGCGACTTCCTCTCCACCTACGCCACGGCCCTGCGGCTCGCCGACCAGGCCGCCCGCCGCGACCACTGCGACTGGGAATTGCCGCCCCTCACCATACAGGACTTCGACCTGCCCTTTGAAGAAATTCAGCACTGCCGGGGGCTGGCCGGAATCCTCGTCCTCCGCTACCGGCTGGAGCTGAGCGAAGGCCGCTTCGACGACGCGATCCGCACCTTGCAGACCGGCTTCGCCCTCGCCCGTGATCTCGGCAAGGGCGACACGCTGATTCAGGACCTCGTCGGCATCGCCATCGGCTCCATTATGTTCGGCCACGTCGAGGAGTGGCTTCAGACGCCCGGCGCCCCGAACCTCTTCTGGGCGCTTACCGACCTGCCCGCCCCCCTCGTCAACACCGCCCCGGCGGTGCGCTCCGAACTGACGACGCTCTACCGCTCGTTCCCGCCGCTGCGTGAGGTGCTCCGCCGTTCCGACAAGGGGGCGCTGAGCGAGGAGGACGCCAACCGGATCATCGCCGAGCTGTACAAGGACTGGGGGGCGTACATCGGCCAGGACGTGCCCGACTGGCAGAGGAAACTCGGCGCCGCCGCCCTGGTCTTGAAAGCCTATCCCGATGCGAAAAAGTACCTGAAGAAACAGGGCCGCACGGACGAGCAGGTGGACGCCATGCCGGCGGCGCAGGTGGTGTTGCTCTACTTCGTCGGGCAATACGACAAGATCAAGGACGATTTTCTGAAGTGGATGAACGTGCCGCCGTGGCAGGCGCGGGCCGGCATGATGGAGGCGGAGAAGGAAGTCCGCGCCCTGGGGCCGAACGGCAACCCGATCATCAGCCTGCTGATGCCGGCCGTCGAGAAGGTGTATGAGGCCCGCATCCGCATCGAGCGCACGGCCGACTACCTGCGTTGCGCCGAGGCGCTGCGCTTCTACGCGGCGGCCCATGACGGCAAACCGCCGGAGAAGCTGGAGGACGTGAAGCTGCCGCTGCCCGTCGATCCCAACACCGGCGAAAGCTTCGGCAAGTTCTACAAGGTGGACAAGGACGGCACGGGCGTTTTCGAGATTCCGCCGCCGCCGAACATGCCGCCGTCGCTGGGCCGGCGTTTCCTGCTGGCGCCGCCCAAGTGAATTATTTTTTAGGGGCACGAACACAATGGCGAGCGGCGCGGCGTCAGCCCGCCGGTGTAGCATTCATCCCGCGGCGCTATGCTATACCGGCGGGCTGACGCCGCGCCGCTCGCCATCAAGTTACAGCCTCTTAGGAGACCCATTATGATGAAATATGCTATCGCGGCGGCCATTCCCCGCCGTTTTTCTATGGGCCTTGGCACGGATTTTGAATAGAAACGCCCCGTACTCTAACGGCCAACGTAGGGCAACGCGGCTCAGGAGAACGGGATGGCGGATGCAGGGACGGATCGACGACTCCCCGTCGGCGCGGAGGCGCTTCCGGACGGCGTGCATTTCCGCGTCTGGGCGCCGCGCCGCCGGCGCGTCGAGGTGGTGTTCGAGAACGGACCCGCTTCCGTACAACTGACGCCCGAAGGCCAGGGCTACTTTTCCGGCGCGGCCCCCGCGGCCGGCGTCGGGAGCCTCTACCGCTTCCGGCCGGACGACGATCCGAACCCCTATCCCGATCCCGTTTCGCGCTTTCAGCCGGAAGGGCCGCACGGCCCCTCGGAGGTCATCGACCCCTCGGCGTTCGCATGGACCGACCAGGGCTGGCGCGGCGCCGGCCTAAAGGGACAGGTCATCTACGAAATGCACGTCGGCACGTTCACCAGGGAAGGGACGTGGGACGCCGCCGTCCGCGAACTGCCGGAGCTGGCGAGCCTCGGCGTGACGGTGCTGGAGGTGATGCCGGTCGCCGATTTCACCGGCCGCTTCGGCTGGGGCTACGACGGCGTGAACCTGTTCGCGCCGACGCGGCTTTACGGCCGGCCCGACGATTTCCGCCGCTTCGTCGATCGCGCCCACGCCGCCGGCCTCGGCGTCCTCCTCGACGTGGTTTACAACCACTTCGGCCCCGACGGCAACTACGTCGGCCAGTTCTCCCAAGGCTACTTTACCGACAAGTACAAGAACGAATGGGGCGAGGCCATCAACTTCGACGGCCCCGATTCCGGCCCCGTCCGCGAATATTTCGTCGCCAACGCCGGCTACTGGGTCGACGAATACCACATCGACGGCCTGCGCCTCGACGCCACCCAGCAGATCTTCGACGCCTCGCCCGACCACATCCTGGCGGCGGTCGGCCGGCGCGTCCGCGAGGCGGCGCGGGGTAGGGCGACGCTCATCGTCGCCGAGAACGAGCCGCAGGAGGTGCGCCTCGTCCGGCCGCTCGACAAGGGGGGATACGGACTCGACGCCCTCTGGAACGACGACTTCCACCACAGCGCCCTCGTCGCCCTGACCGGCCGCAACGAGGCCTACTATACCGACTATAAGGGAGGGGCGCAGGAGCTGATTTCGGCCGTGAAATACGGCTACCTCTACCAGGGCCAGCGCTACCGCTGGCAGCAGGCCCGCCGCGGCACGGCCGCGCTGGACCTGCACCCGCCGCATTTCGTGACCTTCCTCGAAAACCACGACCAGGTGGCCAACTCCGTCCGCGGCCTGCGTCCGCACGCCCTGACCAGTCCCGGCCGCTGGCGCGCCCTGACCGCGCTGACGCTGCTGGCGCCGGGGACGCCGATGCTGTTCCAGGGCCAGGAGTTCGCCGCCTCCGGCCCGTTCCTCTACTTCGCCGACCACCCCGAGGAGTTGGCCAAGCTGGTGCGCAAGGGCCGGGCCGAGTTCCTCAAGCAGTTCCCCAGCGCCGCGGCGTTCGAGGAACACGCCCCCCTCGCCGACCCCGCCGACCCCAAGACGTTCGAGCGCTGCAAACTCGACTTTTCGGAGCGCCAAAGTCACGCCGCCGCCTACGCCCTGCACCGCGACCTCCTCCGGCTGCGCCACGAAGACCCCGTCTTCCACGCCCAGCGGCCGCGCGGCGTGGACGGCGCCGTCCTCGCCCCCGAGGCGTTCGTCCTCCGCTTCTTCGGCGACGACGGCGACGACCGCCTGCTGGTGGTGAACCTCGGCCCCGACCTCCACCTCGACCCATCCCCGGAGCCGCTGCTCGCCCCGCCGGAAAATAAGCTCTGGCACGTCCTTTGGTCGAGCGAAGACCCCGTTTACGGCGGCCTGGGTACGAGGCCGCCGGACACGGAGGACAACTGGCGCGTTACCGGACACGCCGCCGTCGCCCTCGTCCCACGGCCGGCGCCGCCCGATAAGGCGCCCTCCGGCGGCGAGCCGCCTTTGACGGGCAAACCGCAGCGAGGAACCTGAGTAAAGGCGAGCGGGGGGCGGGCACCCCCCGCTCGCCTCGAAACGGTAGGTTTTCACCCTTTAAGGCGGCGAATCCGTACAAAGACCTTCCACCAACTTTTCGGCCGCTCACCCTCCGACAAGGCCGAGGGTGATTTTCCGTTGCCTCCGACGCCCCCTTGCCCTACAGTGCCACCTACCTTGCCCTGCCACGGGAGACGCTGCGATGGGTTCGGTGCGCGTGCGGCTGTCGGTCATGATGTTCCTGGAGTACGCCGTCTGGGGCGTCTGGGCCGTCAACCTCCAAGGTTATCTCGAAGGGCTGGAAAGCTTCCGCGAGAATGCCAGCACCAAGCTGACCATGATCTTCATGACCATGGCCATCGCCAACATTCTCGCGCCGTTCGTGGCCAGCCAACTCGCGGATCGCTATTTCTCCACGGAGCGTTTCCTTGCTTTCAGCCACCTCGTCGGCGGCCTGTTCCTGCTCTGGGCTTCCCCGCTTCGCTTCTACCTCCATGTGCCGCCGGACGTGCAGAGCTACGAGTTTCTTTTCTGGGTGATGATGGGCCACTGCCTGCTTTACGCCCCAACGGTGGCGCTGACCAACGCGCTCGCCTTCGCCAACCTGCCGAACGGTGAAAAGGACTTCGGCTCGGTTCGGCTGTGGGGCACGATCGGTTGGATCGTCGTCATTCTCCTGTTCGGCGCCTGGCTCGGCGTGCGGGCCTGGGCGCCGGCCCTCCGGCTCCAGCCGGCCGTCGGCGACTGCCTGATCGTGGCCGGCGTTCTCAGCCTGGTCATGGCCGCTTTCTCTCTGACGCTGCCGCACACGCCGCCGTCGCCGAAGGTCGAGAACCCGTTGGCCTTCCTCACCGCGATCAAGCTCGCCCGCTATCCGTCGTTCGCCGTCATGCTCGTGGTGGCCTTCCTCGTTTCCACGGAACTGCAATTTTACTACGTCCTGACGCCGAGCTTCTTCCACGACGAACCCGGCCCCTCGCTTTCGCAACGCGAACTGCAAGCCGCGGCCGACGTCGACGCGCCCCAGGCCCGGTTGATGCTGCGGTTCCTCGACAAGAACAACAACAAGAAGCTGAGCAAGGCGGAACTGGAAGAGTCGTCGCGGCGCGAGGCGGACCTGAAGGCGACGTTCGCCGCACTGGAAGGAACGTCCCGACCCGAGAATGAAGAGGCGGTGGCCAACGCGCTCAAGGGCGCCGACGCCCAACGGAACGCGGAGTACGCCGACGCCGTCGCCCGTTACGTGGTCGCGGCCGTGGACACCACCGGAGAGAAAACGGTCACGGCCGCCCAACTAGAAAAGTTCATCAAGGACACGGAACCGCTGAACGCGGCCGATGGGCCTGTTGCCAGGGCGCGGGCGGGGTTCGACGCCCACGCCACGGAGAAGGGCGGCCTGAATCTGGATCAGGCGTGGGTAGGGCCGGTCATGGACATCGGGCAGCTTTTTGAGATCCTAATGTTGGCCATTCTGCCGTTCGCCCTGGCGCGGCTGGGCTTCACGCTCACCATCGCCATCGGAATCGCCGCCTGGGCCTTGCGTTACGCCTTGTTCGCGCTAGGCACGCCGGTCTGGCTGGTGCTGGCGTCGCAGGGACTGCACGGCTTCGGCTTCGGCTTCTTCTTCGTCGGCTGCATGATCTACAGCGACCGCATCGCCCCCAAGGACATCCGCGCCAGCGCCCAGGGCATCATTATTCTGGTGAGCTTCGGCTTCGGCATGCTCGTCAGTTCGTTGGTGGCCGGCCCGATCGCCGACTACTTCGAGAACAACTGGCACTACATCTTTCTCGCTCCCGTGGCCATCCTGGTCGTCTGCACCATCGTCTTCCTGATCGGCTTCCGGCCCATGCCCGCCGTGCAGGAATCGGCCGCCGGCGCCCTGAAACCGCCGCCGCCGCCCGGCCTGGACGACGTGCCGGCGACGGAGGAGCAAAAATACCTGTGACGGCCGCGGATCGGGCTTGATTCCTTCCCCGCCGTTTGTTACCTCCCGCGTCTTTCCCCGAAGCGCGGAGGGGTCATGCCGAAGAATTTCACGACGCCATCGGTCGCCCTCGTCCTCGCGCTCCTCGCCCCGGCCCACGCGCCCGTCCGAGGCGCCGACGACGACCCGACGCCGCCCCCGGCGCCGGGCGACCTCTTCCCGCCCGTCGGCCTGCCGGGCGCCTCGCCGTCGGGTGCGGGCGCATCGCGCGGCGCCGCCTCCTCGGCCGCGTTTGATCTCTACGCCCCAGAAAATCAAAACGGCGGCCCGCGCAAGGTCCAGAGCGTCACGGCCGGCGAATGGGGTTCGCTGACGGCCAACTCCACCGTCCACGACGTGGACGCCCCGGCCGTCGGGGGCGACCCGGCGAACCGCCGCGAATGGCAAAACGACGAGTCGTGGCGCTGTCCCGTGGCCGGGCCGCTGTTCGTGTTCGGCCAGTTCGGAGGCGGCGGCACGCAGGTGGAACAGCAAGACACCAAGATGTCCGGCAAGACGGGGGTCGGCTGCAAGTGGGCGCCGGTGCAGGACGCGGAGTTCGTCGTCAGCAGCGGCCCGGCGGTGACGTACACCGACCCGCTGCGACTGGACCGCGTGCAGGAGCGCTCCGAATGGCTGCTGGAAGTGCAGGCCCGCTGGCCGTTACTGGGTAAAATCGGTCTGGAATATCAGGCGACGGCGGCGCCCGCCCTGACGCCGCTCGACCACGACTGGATGAATCAGGACGTCGGCCTGGCGCTGCCCGTTTGCGTCGGCGGCAAGTTCCGCGTCGGCGCCCGCCACAAGTGGGAGAACGTCCCCGACCCCAAGGCCGCGCCCGACAGCACGCAGCTCTATTTCGGGCTGGAACTCAGCCGCTGAACGCGGCCGGCCCCGCGATCCCGTCTATTTCTTCTTCTTGCCGCCGTTGTCGTTGCCGTCGTCCTCGGCGAGGATGACGATCACCGTCACCTCATTGGCCTTCTTCATGTCCGCGTCGTCGCTCTTATCGGCGTCCTTCTTCGCGGGTTTGGGACGCGCCAGCGTGACCTTCACCGTATCGCCCGTCTTGAGGGAGTCGGGCGCGGCTTCGTAGCCGGGCAGGTCGGCGTCCTTGCCTTTCAGCTCTTTCAGCTCCGCCTTGGTGAATTCCACGGGGTTGCCCTTGTCGTCGAACTTCGCCGGCGGGTCCTTCGTGCGCACCTTCACGCCGTCTGCCGTCTGGAAATCGACCTCCTTGCGCTCCTTGACGACCTTGCCGTTCGGCTTGAGCGCCTGCACCTGGATCTTCTGCAACTCGTTGGCCAGCTGCTGCAAGCGCTGGTTGTATTCCCTGGGGTTGCGGGCGTTGGCCAGGTCCGTCTGGAGACGGATGATCTGTTGTTGGTCGCGGTTCGCCTGCTCGGCCTCCTTGGCGTTCGGCTTGAAGTGGTCGGTTTCGACGTTTACCGTGAAGGAGCCGTCGGAACCGGGAACGCTGACCAGCTTGCCCGTGTAGTCGCCGGGCGCCATCGCGCCGCCGTCCGCGCCCTTCTTCGCGTCGCCGTTGTTGTTCTTGTCGGCCGCCGTCGCCGGCAGGGCCAGAAGGCAGCCGCACAAAACGGCGGTCCCGAAACATCGGCTTCGCATCATCGCACACCTCCTCCACGCGGGAAGGCGACGGCCCCGCGAACATTAGACCGCGGGGCCGATGAAAAGTTCCGGCCCGTCACCGAAAAAAGTGAGGAATGAGGAGTGAGGAGTGAAAGAAGGATCCGCTGGCTTGCCTTCTCTCCTCACTCCTCACCGTTGGCGGCCGCGCCTCCGGCCAGCCATCCCGTACTCCACGCCGCCTGAAAGTTGTATCCGCCGATCGGCCCGTCGAGGTCCAGTAATTCGCCGGCAATGTAGAGATCGGGGACGAGCTTGCTGCGCATGGTGCGGGAATCGACTTCCGTCAGGGCCACGCCGCCGGCCGTCACCTCCGCCTTGCCAAATCCGAGCGTTCCCGTAACCGGCAGACGCAGCCGCTTCAGACAACTCACCAACCGGCCGCGATCCGCCCGGCTCAGGGCCGCGGCCTTACGCTCGACCGTCAGGCCGGCTTGCGGCAGCACGGCGTCGCACAGCCGCCGCGGCAGGTGGGCGGACAGCACGGCCGCGAGCTGCTTCTTCCCCGACGCGGCCGTTTCGACGCGCAGACGTTCGTCGAGGTCGGGTTCCTTCCAACCGGGCAGCAGGTCGATTTCCAGGGCGAGCGCTTTCGGTTGCGGGTGGCCGCTGACGACGCGGCTGAGGTCGAGGACGACCGGGCCGGATAAGCCGAAATGGGCGAACAGGAGCGATCCGCGCCCGGATTGCAGGACCGTCTTTTCTTCCACAATGCGAACGCCCACGTCGGGCAGCGTGACGCCGCGGAGTTCCGTCGCCCATGGGGCGTCGATGGTGATCGGCACGAGGGCGGGACGCGGCGGCACGATGGTATGGCCGAGGCGGCGGACAAAGACGTAGCCGTCGCCGGTGGTCCCGCTGCCGGGGTAGGATTGGCCGCCGGTGGTGAGGACGACGCGGCCGGCGCGGACGACGCCGCCCGGCGTCGTGAGGGCGAAGCCGGGCGGCTGCGGTTGCAAGTCGCGGACGGGTTGTTCCAGGGCCAGCGTCGCGCCGCTCCGGCGCAGCCGCCGCAACAAGGCTTCGAGTACGTCCAGCGCCTTGTTGCTGACGGGGAAGATTTTGCCGGTCTCCTCCACCTTGACGGCCACGCCCTCGGCCTCGAACAGGTCGATGGTTTCCTGAACGCTCAGGGCGGCGAGGGCGGAGTGGAGGAACCGTCCGGGCGGCCCGTAGGCGGCGACGATGCCGGCCTCGTCGGTGGCGTGGGTGAGGTTGCAGCGCGTGCCGCCGGACATAAGGATCTTGACGCCGGGCTTGCGGTTCTTTTCCAGCAGCAGCACGCGGCGGCCGCACTCGGCGGCGCGGACGGCGGCGAGCAGCCCGGCCGCGCCGGCCCCCACAACGACGACGTCCCAAACCACATCCGTCATGAGCGAGCGGACCCTTTAGACGCTGTAACAGAACGAACCGCCAAGACGCCAAGAACGCCAAGGACAGAACGAGCGGAGGAAAGCGACGAAAGACAGAAGAGGCAGAGCCGCCAGTCACACGTCTTGCTTTCTTTGTTCACAGCTCTCTTCTTTTCTTGGCGTTCTCGGCGTCTTGGCGGTTCATTTTTTTAGTGCCTCTTACAAACTCGTTACACCGTTTCCCGCCCCGAAAGATTATACTGTCCTGGTAATCGCTTCCCTGGCGCCCACTCCCCTTTCTTTGAGAGGAAGGCTTTCCATGCGTCGTCGCACCTACCTGTTCGCCGGACTGGTCGCGGCCGTCCTGGTCGCCGTCGCCGCCGCCTGGCGGTTCACCCTGGGGGCCGCCCAGCCGCCGGAAGACCCCGAACACGCGCCCGGCAAAAACCTGCCGCTGACGCAGGTGATCCTGTTCAACAGCGGCGTCGGCTACTTCCAGCGCGAGGGCGCCGTCGAAGGCGACACCCGCGTGGACCTGACGTTCCCTGTCAGCGATGTCAACGATCTGCTAAAGAGCCTTGTGCTGCCGGACCTCGGCGACGGCAAGGTGTCCACCGTCAGCTACGACAGCCAGGAGCCGGTGGAAAAGACGCTCAAGTCGTTCGCCCTCGACCTGACCAACAACCCGACGCTGGCCCAGATCCTCAACCAGGCCCGCGGCGAGAAGATCGAAATCGTCCTCCAGCAGAGCAACGCCGCCCAGCCGGGTACGCTGACCGGCGTCGTCGTCGGCATGGAGGAGCAACACCAGCCCGGCCCCAAAGACGCGATGGTCGAGGTCGATGTCTTGAACCTGCTGTGCGCCGAGGGCGTGCGCGCCGTGCCGCTGTCGCAGGTGCAGCGGCTGCGCTTCCTGAACGCATCGCTCGATTCCGAGTTCCGCCGCGCCCTGGAGGTGCTGGCCGCCGCCCACAACAGCCAGAAGCGCACCGTCAGCCTCAACTTCGCCGGGGAAGGGAAGCGGACGGTGAAGGTCGGCTATGTCGTCGAAAATCCGATCTGGAAGACAAGCTACCGGCTGGTGCTGGACAAGAAGGGCAAGCCATCGCTGCAAGGCTGGGCCATCGTCGAGAACACCAGCGACGAGGACTGGAAGGACGTGCGCATGGCGCTGATCTCCAGCCGGCCGATCTCGTTCCAGATGGACCTGTATCAGCCGCTGTTCATCCCGCGGCCGACGGTGGAGCCGGAGCTGTTCGCGTCGCTGCGGCCGCCGACCTACCAGGGGGCGATGAACGGCCAACTCGGCCAGGTCGGCGGCGCCGGCCAGGCCGGCGGCGCCGGCCAGGCCGGCAACCCGGCCGGCCAGATCGGGGCGAATTCTTACATGAATACTTACGGCCAGCTCGGCAACAACCGCTTCCAGCAGAACGGCGCCCAGATCGGCGGCCTGCCGATGCAGAACGCCCAGCAGGCCATTATCAACAACGAGAGGCAGACGGGCTTCAACAACGAGGCGCAGAACGGCTTCAGCGCCAACAACATTAACAGCAAATTGACCTACGAGGAGTTGCAGCAGCGCCGCCAGCAGTTGCGGCAGGCCAAGGACAACGCCAAGAAGATCGGCAGCGCCGCCGCGGCGCTGGACCCGTCCGGCGTGGCGTCGGTGGCCAACGCCGACGAGGTCGGCGACTACTTCCAGTACATCATCGGCCAGAAGGTGACGCTGCCGCGGCAGAAGTCGGCCATGCTGCCGATCGTCAACCAGCCGGTCGAGGGCGCCCGCGTCAGCATCTACAACGAGGCCGTCCAGGCCAAGTTCCCGCTGCTGGGCCTGCGCTTCAAGAACACGACCGGCCAGGATTTGATGCAAGGCCCCGTTTCGGTCTACGACGGCGGCACCTATTCCGGCGACGGCCGCATCATGGACCTTCAGCCGGACGAGGAACGGCTGCTGAGCTACGCCATCGATCAGGGCGTCGAGGTCAAGCCGTCGGTCGACTCCGCGCCGGAGCGGTTGATTTCGGTGAAGGTGGTCAAGGGCGTCATCCACATCACGCACAAACTGCGCGAGACCAAGTGCTATCAGGTCAAGAACCGGGCGCCGCAGGACCGCGACCTCATCATCGAGCACCCCCTGCGCGACGACTGGACGTTGGTGGCGCCGGAGAAGGCCAACGAAGTGAGCCGCGACACATACCGCTTCAACGTGCCGGTGGCCGCCGGCAAGACGGCCAAGCTGGACGTGGTCGAGGAGCGGAGCCGTCTGACGATCGCCGCACTGAACGCGACGGACGATCAGGTGGTCAAGGTGTTCCTGAGCGGCGACGTGGCCAGCCCGAAGCTGAAGGAGGCGCTGAACAAGGCGCTGGACTTCAAGGCGCAGCTCGCCGCGACGCGGCGCGACCTGGCCCAGGTGGACAAGCAGCTCAAGGCGATCACCGACGACCAGACGCGGCTGCGGGCCAACCTCGGCCAGGTGCCGCCGAACTCGGCCGCCTACAAGCGCTACCTGGAGAAGTTCGACACGCAGGAAACGGAGATCGAGAAACTCCAGAAAAGCATCGACGAGAAGCAGCAGGCGGAAAAGACGCAACAGGCCGCGTATGACGACTACCTGGCGGGGCTGAGCGTGGATTGATCGGAGGGACAACTGGAGTGTCTGTCCCATACGTCCCATACGTCCTATAGGACTTATGGGACGTATGGGACTTATGGGACGGACTCTGACAGGGAACGGTGAGAGTCGGACCCGAAAGGCCGGTTTACCAATCGGGCCCGAGGATGTCGCCGCCGGCGGGGGTGCAGGCCGCCCACCAGGTCCCCGGACTGATGCCGTTGTTGAGCAACCGCACGCGCCCGTCCGCCATGCCCACCATCAGGCCGGCCGTGTGCAGGGCGGTGGGGCGGTCGATTTCCGTCGGGTCCCCACTGGTGTTGTTCACGAACGCCTGCGAAGACTCGGCGAGAAACTTCGAGGCCGGCCCGGACGCCCCGTTGCCCCAGCTCATGCCGCTGGCATAGTTCTGGCCGCCGTCGGCCCGGCCGTAGGCGAAGACGGGCGCATAGGAGTCGTCCCAGCCGCCGTGCGCCCACAGCGTCCAGTGATTGCCCGGCCGCTGGGCGTATTGCTCGGCGAAAAGGAGGGTGTTGGACGTGCCGTCGGAGAAGGACGATCTGAGGTTGGGGCTGCCGGCGGCGTTCGGCCAGGCGTTGTTGCCCGCGCCGGGCGCTCCGAACACCTGATAGTTGGCGACGTAAGACCCCGAGGCCCAGTCGCCCTCCCCTAGGCCGTTGCCGTAGGTCGGGTCGGAAGGACACGAAAAGTTCTTCAGGATAACGCGGTGCCCCATCTGCACCCCGAACCTCTGCAAGTTAACTTGGGTAGTGCCGGGGTTGAGAAAGGTATTGTACTCGGCGGTATGCTCCAGGTAGGGCAGTAAGGCCACAAAGATCTGTTGTTGGTTGCCGTTAAGAGTCAGGTTGTAGAACGCCGGCATGGCGTCGCCGTTGGCGCTGGCGTAGTCGTGGGCGGACAGGGCGAGTTGTTTGAGGTTGTTGCCGCACTGGATGCGTGCCGCGGCCTCGCGGACCTTCTGGACGGCGGGCAGCAGCAGGCCGATCAGGACGGCGATGATGGCGATCACCACCAATAGCTCGATCAGCGTGAAGGCGCGGGATCGCCCGGACGTTCGCACCCTGGCCATCGGGACCTCCTGACGACGAATGGTTGAGGGAAACGGAGCGGCCCGGAAGAAAGGACCTGGCTTACGTCTTGGTCCGGGGCGTCCCGCCGGCGGCTGTCTTGTTGCCGATCCCAGGCGGTCCCCTCTTGTGAACGCACCACGTGAAGGTTTGAGACGGGAGACGAAACGCATTCCTCCCTTACCCCTACCTCTTACGATATTCACGGCCGGCGCGGCGTCTGTCAAGCAAAATTTCGGATTTTTTTGCGCGCGGCCCGGCGCCGCCGGAGCCGTCGTGAGCGCCCGTCCCCCGCCGGAGCCTGGCCCCGGCCGGCGGAATCGGGTAAGTTGACCATCCGTTCGCCCGTTTTCGCCGCGCCTCCGAGGGGCCTATGACGGACTTCATCTACCTCGATATCGCCAAAATGATCGACCATTCCCTGTTGCAGCCGACGCTGACCGACGACGACCTCGACCGCGGCTGCCGGCTGGCGCGCGAGTACGACGTCGCCTCGGTGTGCATCAAGCCCTACGCCGTGCGTCGCGCGGCCGAATTGCTGGCCGGGTCGACCGTGGCGGTCGGCACGACCATCGGCTTCCCGCACGGCGGCCACGTCCCCGCGATCAAGGTCGCCGAGTGCCGGCAGGCCGTGGCCGACGGCGCCCGCGAGCTGGACGTGGTGGTCAACATCGGCAAGGTGCTGGGCGGCGATTGGCGCTACGTCGCCGACGACGTGCGGGCGGTGGTCGAGGCGGCCCACCGCGACGGCGCCCTGGTGAAGGTGATCTTCGAGAACTGCTTCCTCAACGACGCCCAGAAGGAACGGCTCTGTAAAATCTGCGGCGAGGCCGGCGCGGACTTCGTGAAGACCTCGACGGGGTACGGCGACGCGGGGGCCACGGACGACGATTTACGGCTGATGCGCCGCTGTTCGCCGCCGAAGGTTCGGGTCAAGGCGGCGGGCGGCGTGCGGACGCTGGACCGACTGCTGGCGGTGCGGGCGCTGGGCGTGACGCGCGTGGGGGCCACGGCGACAAAAGCGATCCTCGACGAATGCAAGGCGAGACAAGGAGACAAGGAGACAAGGAGACAAGGAGACAAGGAGAAGGGGTGAAACGAGCAGTGATTTCCGCCTCTGCCCTTTTCTCCTTGTGTTGTGTGGAGTGACGATGATGCGAATCTTACAGGCCGTGGCGGCGGCGTTGCTCGCTGCGTCGGCCGCCGGGGCCGCCGACTGGCCCGGCTGGCGCGGGCCGACCGGCATGGGCGTCAGCGACGAAAAAGACCTTCCATTGACCTGGGGCGGCAAGGACGGCGAAAACGTCCTCTGGAAGAAGCCGCTGCCCGGCGCCGACGGCAAAAGCCGGCTGGACAACAATCAGTCCAGCCCCATCGTGCAGGGCGGCCGCGTCTTCGTCACCGTCAGTTATTGGCCGGCCGGCGTCGAACCGAAGGAATACCCCGAACACCACGTCGCCTGCTACAAGGCCGACGACGGCGCGCCGCTGTGGGACGTGACCGTCAAACCGGGGCCGTGGAAGCTGAGCGACCTCCGCGGCGGCTACACGGCCCCGACGCCGGCCGCCGACGCCGAACGGGTCTACGTCCTGTTCGGCTCCTCCGTCCTGGCCGCCCTCGACCACGACGGCAAGCCGGTCTGGCGCACGGAAATCACGCCGTACACCTTCGACGTGGCGATCGGTTGCAGTCCGGTCCTCTACAAGGACGTGGTGCTGTTGCAGTGCGACCAGAACGACAAGCACTCGCGGCTCCTGGCCTTCGACCGGAAAACGGGCGATCTGAAATGGGAGAAGAAACGGCCGGAGTTCGGCTTCGCCCACGGCACGCCGACCCTGGCCGAGATCGGCGGCAAGACGGAGCTGCTCGTCGCCGCGTCCGCCGCCCTGCAAGGCCTCGACCCTTCCGACGGCAAGGTGCTGTGGTCGTGCCAGGCGCAGGGCGACACCGTTTCGCCGGTCTACGCGGGCGGCGTCGTCTACCTCGACAGCGGCCGCGGCAGTCCCGGCGTCGCCGTGGACCCGACCGGCGACGGCGACGTGACCAAGACGCACGTCCGATGGCGGGTGAACAGCGTCCCGGAGGCCTTCGGGTCGCCGGTCGCCGTGGACGGCCTGCTGTACCGTCTGCTCAATTCCGGCTATGCGTCCTGCCGGAAGCTGGAGAGCGGCGACGAGGCCGCCACCCTCCATTTACCCGGCGTTTCCGGGCCGTCCAGCCCCGTCGCCACGGCCGACGGCCTGGTTTACTTCGCCAGCGCCGGCAAAAGTTTCGTCGTCCGGACGGGGCCGAAGCCGGAGGTCGTCGGCAAGGGCGACCTGGGCGACGGCTGTCCCGCCTCGCCGGCCGTGGCCGACGGCCGCCTTTACCTCAAGGGTCGGCAATTCCTTTATTGCGTCGGGAAAAAGTAGCCTATTCACCGGGAGACGAACGTGCGCGCGACGAACCCGTGGGCGTGGCCGAGAGCGCCGACGGCGGAAATGGCCGACCTGCGTTTCGCCTGGGCGGTGTGCAAGCACGTCAAGAGCAACGCCATCGTGCTGGCCAAGGACGGCATGATCGTCGGCGTCGGCGCCGGCCAGATGAGCCGCGTGGACTCCGTCCACATGGCGGCGCGCAAGGCCGGCGAGCGGGTGAAGGGGTCGGTGCTGGCGTCGGACGCCTTTTTCCCGTTCCGCGACAACGTGGACGAGGCGGCCAAAGCCGGCGTGACGGCCGTGGTGCAGCCGGGCGGCTC
>Ga0182024_10007410_pt1 | contig 23657 bp, 22 predicted proteins | sample P32metaG_FD_120480 | JGI IMG/M metagenome (GOLD analysis project Ga0182024, IMG submission 120480) | Permafrost microbial communities from Stordalen Mire, Sweden - P3-2 metaG (Illumina Assembly) | ecosystem: Environmental > Terrestrial > Soil > Wetlands > Permafrost | place: Sweden: Stordalen... | reverse complement strand
TAGACGAGGCCGCGGTAGTCGTCGATGAGGGAAAGCTGCTCTTCGTATCCGGCGACGAGGGTGACGACGGCGAAGATGCCGACGTTCATGGCGGCGTAGGCGGCGATGTAAAAGGCAGCGGCGGCGATGCCGGTTTCGCTAAGTCCGTTCTGATTGCTGACGCCGGCGAAGGCGGCGAGCAGGTAGCCAGCGTGCGCGATGGCGGAGTAGGCGAGCATGCGTTTCACATTCTGCTGGCGGAGGGCGGCGAGGTTGCCGACGGTCATTGAGAGGACGGCGACGATCCAGAGCAGCGGCGCCCACAGATAGTGGAGGTTGGGAAGCATTTCGTAGACGACGCGGAGGAGCAGCGCGAAGGCAGCGGCTTTGGGCGCGGTCGAGAGAAGGGCGACGACGGGCGAGGGCGCGCCTTCATAGACGTCGGGCGTCCAGACGTGGAAGGGCGCGGCGGAGACCTTGAAGAGAATGCCGACGAGCATGAGCGCGAGGGCGGCGATGATGAGCGTTTGATTTTGCGCGGCGGGGGCGAGCTGGGCGATCTGGTAAATTTGCGTGGTTCCGGTAGCGCCGAAGATGAGCGCGACTCCGTAGAGCAGAAATGCGGTCGCGAAAGAGCCGAGCAGGAAATATTTGATAGCGGCTTCAGGGCCGCGGCCGGTGTGCTTGCGCCAGCCGGCAAGGATGTATGTGGAGATGGAAGAGATTTCGAGGGCGACAAAGACGACGAGCAGCTCGACGGCCGAGGTGAGCAGGCACATTCCGACTGCGCCGAAAGCAATGAGGGCGTAGAACTCGCCTTGATGATGAGTGTGCTCGGGGAGCGTGTCGAGCGAGAGCAGGAGAGCCACGAGAGCGATGCCGCAAATAAGGACGTGGAAGAAGACGGTGAAGGCGCTGGTTTCGACTGTGGAGTAGAAGCCGGTTCCTTCAGGCAGGGAGAGCTGCCACAGGCTTGCCCAGAGGGCGATGGTGGTTCCGATGGCGGCAACCCAGCCGAGCATGCGGCGCGGCAATGCGGGCGGGAGCGAGGCGTCGATGAGCATGACGGCGACGCCGGTCAGCGTGAGGATGACCTCGGGGAGGATGCGGTAAATGTCGGGAACTGGGGTCACCGCTGGCCCTCCGCAAGATTCGATGTGACGTGGGGGCTGGAGGGAGTAATGCGGGCGTTCACGGTTTGTGAAAATCTTCCCGCGGCGGCTAAAGCCATTTCGTTTCGCGCATCATTTGCGGCACGGCTAAAGCCGTGCCCTTTCAAAGAAGCAGGTCCTTCGACTGCGGCCGTCCGCCACGGCGGACGGCCTCCGCTCAGGATGACAGAGGTTTGGGCGGTGGGCGTTGGTTGCTGCGAAGCTAGCTGGGGCGGATGGACGCCGGTGCGGATGGTGTTGAGCCAGAGAGACGGCGCGAGGCCCATCACGAGCATGAGGACGACCAGCGGCGTGAGAATGGCGAGCTCGCCGAAACGGAGATCGGCGGAAGGTTTGGAGGCAGTGAGCGTGCTTTCCGGACCGTAGAAGATGCGCTGCACGAGGGAGAGCATGTAGGCCGCGCCGAGAATGACGGCGACCGTGGCGGCGATGGCCCAGGGGCGGCTTACCCCGGCGAAGGTGCTGGAGAGGATGATGAATTCGCCGATAAAGCCGCTCAGCATGGGCAGGCCGATCATTGCCAGCGAGGCGATGACAAAGTAGGTGGCGGCGCGGGGCAGTTTTGCGGCGAGGCCGCCGTAGGAATCGATGAGGCTGGTGGCGTAGCGAATTTCGAGTGCGCCGAGGAGCAGGAAGAGGGCGCCGTCAACAACGCCGTGAGAGAGGATTTGATAGACGCCGCCGGCCCAGCCGAGGAATGTGAGGCCGTAGATGGCGAGGACGATAAGCGAGAGATGGCTGAGGGCGGCGAAGGCTATCAGACGCCAAAATTCGCGCTGGACGAGGGCAAGACAGGCGCCGTAGAGGATTCCGATGACGGCCAGCGCGATGAGCAACGGCGCGATGGCGCGGGACTGCGCGGGGAAGAGCTCGACATGGAAGCGGAACATGGAGTAGAGGCCGAGCTTGCCGGCGACGACCATGGCGAGAGCGACGGGGGCTTCGCTGTAGGTGTCGGCGAGCCAGCCATGAAGCGGGAAGATGGGAACCTTGACTGCAAACGAGAAAAGAAATGCGAGGGCGACCCAGAAGAGCGCGCCGGCGGGAAGAACGCCGCTGGCGATTTGGAGTTGCAGGTCAGCGAAGTTGAAGGTTCCGGTTTTCGCGTAGAGCCAGAGAATCGCGACGAGAAGAGGGGCGGATGGGATGAAGGTGAAGAGGAAGAACTTGATCGCGGCGGCCGGGCCGTCTTTGCGGCCATACATGGCGATGAGGAGGGCCATGGGGACGAGCGAGAGCTCCCAGAAGCCGTAGTAGAGCATGAGATCGAGCGAGATGAAGACGCCGAACATGGAGGTCTGCTGGACGAGGAAGAGCGCGTAGTAGACTTTGCGGCGGGTTTGAATGGCGTTCCAACTGGCGACGACGCCGATCGGCGCGAGAAGGCCGACCAGAACGACAAGCCAGAGCGAGAGGCCGTCAACGCCGACGTGGTAGAAGATGGCGGGATTCTCGATCCAGGGAGAGTTGCGCTCAAACTGGAAGCCCGGCTGGCCGGTGATGAAGTGCGCGGGAAGATGGAGCGTGAGCAGGAAGGTAATGAGCGATGTAGTGAGGGCGATCCAGTTGGGAAGCTTGGCGCGATCGGGCAGGAGCGCGACGAGGATTGCGCCTGCGAGGGGAACCAGCAGGATGAGAGTGAGAATGATGGGATCGAATGAGCTCATGTTCTCAATGCCCCCTCATCAGGTTGACCATGATGCGAGGAGGCTCAACAACGAAGTGCCCAAGAAGCAGAAAGAGCAACACAGCCGCGGCTCCAGCAGCCAGCCACGCGGCATAGGAGCGCAGATTGCCGGACTGCCAGCGTTGGAGGATCATTCCGGTGATGTTGGCGATGCCGGCGAGAAGCCATGCGATGCCGCCAAGGATTGCTGTGTCGACGACCCAGCCGAGAAAGTATTTTGAGAAAGCAAACAGCGGTTTGATGATGACCGCGCCGTAGATTTCGTCGACGTAATACTTGTTCGTGAGCAGCTTGTAGGCGGCGGGAAGCGCGGCGGCGAGCCGGGCGGGGCGCTCGGTTTTGCTGCGGTAGTATTTGTCGGCGATCAGCCAGCCCTCAAGCGCGACGAGAACGGCCGCGATGCTGAGGATGAATTCGGTTGCAGGATTGCCGTTGGGCATGGGGCGATGCGCCTGTGCAGCGAGGGCGAGATAGGCGCTGAAACGCTCGATACCAACCCATCCGCCGCAGACGGAGAGGATGGCGAGAATGACGAGCGGGATGAGCATGGAGCGGGGGCTCTCGTGCGGATGGGCCGTTTCGCTGCGCGGCTCGCCCATGAATGCGAGATACCAGAGGCGAAACATGTAGAACGAAGTAAGCAGCGCAGTAACGAGGCCGACGAACCAAAGGAGCTTCCCGCCGATTCCGTTGAGAAAGACGGCGTAGAGGATTGCGTCTTTCGAGAAGAAGCCGGCGAAGGGCGGAAATCCGGCAATGGCAAAGACGGCCACGGTCATGGTTACGAAGGTGACGGGAAGTTTCTGGCGCAGGCCGCCCATCTTGCGCAGGTCCTGCTCGCCGCCCATGGCGTGAATGACGGAGCCGGCGGCGAGGAAAAGCAGCGCCTTGAAAAACGCGTGCATGACGAGATGAAAGATGGCCGCGGAGTAGGCCGCGACGCCGCAGGCGAGAAACATGTACCCGAGCTGCGAGATGGTGGAGTAGGCAAGCACGCGCTTGATGTCGGTCTGAACGAGGGCGATGGTCGCGGCAAAGAGAGCAGTGGCTGCGCCGACGATGGCGACAGTCCAGAGTGCGATGGGAGCGCGATCGAAAAGTAGATGCGTGCGGGCGATCATGTAGACGCCGGCGGTGACCATGGTGGCGGCGTGGATGAGCGCGGAGACGGGCGTGGGGCCTTCCATTGCGTCGGGCAGCCAGATGTAGAGCGGTAATTGCGCGCTTTTGCCGGCGGCGCCGACGAGAAGGCATAGACAGATGACGGTAAGGACAGTGCCGTCCCAGGAGGGCTGGAGCGAGAGCGCGGCCGTGATTTTGCCGAAGCTGAGCGTGCCGAAGGTGGAGAGCACGAGGAAGATTCCAATGAGAAAACCGAAATCGCCGATGCGGTTGACGATGAAGGCTTTTTTGCCGGCGGCGGCAGCGGAGTTCCGCTCAAAATAAAAGCCGATGAGCAGATACGAGGCGAGACCGACGCCTTCCCACCCGACGAACATGAGAAGCAAGTTGCCGGCGAGGACCAAGACGGTCATGAAAAAGAGAAAGAGATTGAGGAAGCTGAAGTAGCGCGCGTAACCGGGCTCGCCGCGCATGTAGCCGAGGGAGTAGACGTGGATGAGAAAGCCGACTCCGGTGACGACGAGAAGCATGACGGCGGAAAGCTGGTCGAGGACGAAGGCGAAATCGACCTGGAGCGGGCCGATGGCGATCCAGTGAAATTGAAGAGCTTCCGCAGCGGGAAGGGCAAGGGCTGTGACTGTTCCGCAACTTGGGCAACTCACAGCGGCGGAGATGATGCTGGCACCAAAGTCATTGAGAACAATTGCTAAGGAAACAAGAGGCGCGAGAACGCCGATGATCGAAACGAGCCGCCGCGGCAGCCGGGAGCCGAGGATTCCGTTGAGCAGAAAGCCCAAAAACGGAAACAGTGGAATCAGCCAGAGATGTGCGGACTCGTTCATAGTTTCATCAGGTCGATGCGGTCGACGGCTAACGTGGAGCGGACGCGGAAGATGGCAATGATGATGGCGAGGCCGACGGCGGCTTCAGCGGCGGCGACCATCATGACGAAAAAGACGAAGATCTGGCCCCGGACTTCGTGCCACTGGTAAGCGAAGGTGACGAAAGAAAGATTGACGGCGTTGAGCATGAGCTCAATGGACATAAAGACGGTGATGAGATTGCGCTTGATGAGAAAGCCGACGACGCCGAGCGAAAAAAGGACAGCGCTGAGCAGCAGATACCAGGAGAGCGGAACGTCGTGTTGAAGGAAGCTCATTTTTGGGCCGCCGTTTCCGAGTTGCGAATCTTTGTACCTTCAACGTGGGCGAGCGCGACGGCGCCAAGAATGGCGATGAGGATGAGCACCGAGGTGACTTCAAAAGGTAGGAGCAGCTCGTGAAATAGCACCTGGCTGAGCAGGACGAGGTTCGATTCGCCGGGCGCGTTCGAGAGGCCATCGCCGAGATGCGCCGCTCTGAGGCCCTGGACATGCAGAATGATGGTGGCGAGAACGGCGAAGAGAGCAACGACAGCGGGGAAGCCGACACGCGATGCGGCGAGGCTGCCGAGGGTGCGCTCTTCGCGGCCGGCGTTGAGCAGCATGACGACGAAGACGAACAGCACCATGACCGCGCCGGAGTAGACGATGATTTGGGCGATGGCGAGGAACTCTGCGCCGAGCAGGAGGTAGAGGACGGCGAGGGAGGTCATGACGACGATGAGCGAGAGCGCGCTGTTAATGGGATGGGTCTGCACGAGGAGATTGATGGCTCCCGCGAGGCAGAATCCGGCAAAAAGGAAGAACAGGATCAGATGCATCGAGGCTGAAGGCAAATCCTTCCCGATTGTAAATGAGCGCGATTCGACATCGAGGTGAAAACGCATTCAGCGATAAGCAAGCCAGAGGCTCGTTCCAACAATGTTGAGGATGGCGAACGGCAGCAGATAGCGCCATCCGAAGTTCATCAATTGGTCATAGCGGAAGCGAGGCAACGTGCCGCGCACCCAGACGTAGACGCAGAGAAAGAAGACCACCTTGGACACGAACCAGAAGAGCGGCAAAAACGCGTTGAGGAAATTGCTTTGGAACGGCGGCATCAGGTCGCCGAGCGGGCTGGTCCAGCCGCCGAGAAAGAGCAGAGTGGCCACGCAGCCCACGTTGATCATGTTTCCGTATTCGGCCATGAAGAACATGGCGAACTTCATGGAGCTGTACTCGGTGTGATAGCCGCCGGTAAGCTCGCTTTCTGCTTCAGGCAGATCGAAGGGCGAGCGATTGGTTTCAGCAAACGCGGCGATTAGGTAAATAAAGAAGGCAAGAAGCTGTCCGCCACCGAGGATGTTCCACGTTGCGGCGCCGAGCCTGGCTTGTTGATCGACGATGATGCGCAGGTTTAGGGACCCGGCGCGAAGGACGACTCCGACGAGCGAAAGACCAAGCGCGAGCTCGTAGCTGATAAGTTGCGCCGAAGACCGAAGCGAACCGAGCAGGGAATATTTGTTATTTGAGGACCAGCCGGCAAGTGCGATGCCGTAGACGCCGATGGACGTGACGCCGAGAATGACAAGCAGGCCGACGTTGATGTTGGAGATTTCAAAAAGATCGAAGCCATGCGGGCCCATGCCGGGCGCGCCGAATGGAATGACGGCGATGGCGATGAGCGCGCAGCCGAGCGAGATGATTGGCGCGAGCAGGTAGAGTGGACGATAGACGGCGGTGGGGATCAGGTCTTCCTTGAGGAAGTTCTTGACGCCGTCAACAAGCGGTTGCAAAAGGCCGAAGGGGCCGACGCGGCTGGGGCCCCAGCGGTTCTGGATGCGGCCGACGAGCTTGCGCTCAAGCAGCACGGTGTAGGCGATGCCCATGAGCATCATCACCGTGATTACGGCGACCTTGGCAAGGCTCCAGAGAAAAAATGCGAGGATCGTCACGTGCGTTTGGCCTACTTTGAAGAGCGAGTCACCGATGACCTGGTTATTTATGCTGACCTTGATTGAGAATTTCTGTTTCCCACCCTAAACGCATTCGTGTTCAGGATGGGGCAACCCGCAGTCATTCAGTCTGCAGCGGTTTGTGCGAGTTGCGATTTTGTAGATTCATTTGCCTGATGTTGTTCGAGTTGCCGGAGCGCGGGGCTGAATCGGCCCAACGTGCCTGAGGTGAAGAGAGTATCGTGTGCGGGAACGACGAGTTCCGGCGCGGCCAGCGCGGAGACGGGAACGAAACCAGATGCGGGTGAGGCCGGTTCGGTGTGGACGTCGTTGCCCGCGAAGAGATTGACGCGATCGAGGGTGTAGCCGGGAACGAGGCGCTCGATTTCGTCGAGCACGGCGAGGGGATCGAAGGGGCTGAGTTTGGGCTCGAGGCCGTTGGCTTCCAACCAAACCGAATGACGATCGGCTTCGCCGGATTGCGCGCCACGCGACTGGCCGAGATCGCCGGTGGTGCCGCGCGAATTTCGATTTTGGCCGAAGGGAACGAGCGTGCTGACGTCGACGCCCATGCCGCCTGCGAGACGAACGAGGATTTCGAAATCGGGTTTGACGCCGGCGCGGTCTGCGGCCTTGCGAACGATTTGGATGTCGCCGAAGGTGTTGGTGACGGTGCCGGATTTTTCATAGAGGCTGGCGGCGGGGAGGATGACGTCAGCGAGCGCGGCCGTCTCGGTGAGGAAAAGATCCTGCACGATGAGGAAGGAGTGCTGGAAAACAGCGGGGTCGAGTTTGGCGTGCGAAACGGGATTTGCACCGACCACGAGAAGCGCGCCGAGATCGCCTGCGGCGGCGGAATCGAGCATTTGCGGGAGCGAATTGCCGGAAGCGGCGAGGAGGTTTGGGTATTCGGCGAATGCGCCTGGCGCCGTGACCGGGATGTAGCCGGGAAGCAGGTCGGGGAAGAGACCCATGTCGGCTGCACCGCGGGAGTTTGAGTGGTCGCCGAGATAGGCGAAGCGGATGTTTGGGCGCTTGAGGCCCCAGGCGACGAGGTTTTCGACGGCCTCTCCACGAAATTCCTCGCCGAAGATGACGACCAGCGATTTCTCGGCAAGGATCGCCTTGCTGAATTCTGTCTGGCCGGCGTCGAGAGAGGCGGCGAGCCGGCTCAAGTCGCCGGGCTTGAGGTCGAGCTTGGCTTTGGCCTGGCGCGCGAGCTTGATGGGCTGGGAGTTCGCGACGTAAAGGCGGGCGCGATTGAGGCGAACATTGGTGCGGAGAAGCCAGGCGAGGAGCGGATGCTCATCGGTCGGATTTCCGCCGACGAGAAGGACCGCGCAGGCGGAGGCGATGTCGCGCAGGCTGGTGGTTTTGCCAGGGTGGCCGCTTAAGGCGCGGGCGAAGGAAGCGTAGTCTGTGGTGCGTTCGTGGTCGATGTTGTTGGTGCCGAGCACAGTGCGCGCGAATTTCTGTAGGAGATAATTCTCTTCGTTCGTTGTCCGGTTGGAGCCGATGACGCCGATGGCGTTGCCGCCACGCGTGTCGCGAATTTCCTTGAGCTTGCCGGCGGCGACGCGAATGGCGTGTTCCCATGTTGCGGGTTCGAGCTTGCCTTGCGCGTTGCGGACGAGAGGCTGTGTGAGCCGGTCCGGGCTATCGACGAAGTCGAAGCCGAAGCGGCCCTTGGCGCAGAGGAAGTCTCCGTTAATTCCGCTTTTGTCGCGATTATCTGCGCGGACGATCTCCGAGCCGTCATTGGCCTGGCGAACGCCGAGCGTGACTTTGCAGCCGTCGGAGCAATGTGTGCAGACGGTGGAGACGTGATTCATCTCCCAGGGGCGGGTTTTGTAGCGATAGCTGCCGCTGGTGAGCGCGCCCACGGGGCAAACGTCGATGCACATTCCGCACTGCTCGCAGTCGAGCTGCTGGCTGCCGCCATTCGTCGCGAGAATGTTGGGGACGATGACGGAATCGGCGGCGCGATTCTGGATGCCGAGTGCCCAGACGTCCATGCCCTCGCCGCACATGCGGATGCAGCGATAACAGAGGATGCAGCGCGGGCGATCGTAGAAGACTGCGGGCGACCACTGCTGTTCGTCGCGATGGTGCTTGACCTCGACGAATTGGCTTTCGCCTGCGCCGTACTTGAAGGTCATGTCCTGCAATTCGCATTCACCGCCTGCGTCGCATACGGGGCAGTCGAGCGGATGGTTGCCGAGGAGCAGTTCGATGGTGGCCTTGCGCGCCTGCGCGATCTCGGGCGATTCGGTGGTGAAGACCTGGCCCTCGGCGACGGTGGTGGTGCAGGCGGTTTGCAGCTTGGGAACCTTTTCCTGGCGCACGACGCACATGCGGCAGGCGGCCTGAAGCGAGAGGCCGGGATAGTAGCAGAACGCTGGAATCTCAATGCCGGCCTTGCGGCAAGCGTCAATGAGCAGCGTTCCCGCGGATGCGGTGAGCTTTTTTCCGTCGACTGTGAAGTTTACGTCGGGCATTCCTTGTTTGCAATCCCTCGGGGGCAAAAGCCCCTCACTATCTTGATCCGTTTATGTACGGGCTGAAGCCCGTACCCTTCAAAACTTCGAACTTCTTCTGACTAACTAGACAACAGTCAGCTGCGGCACGCCCTCTTTTGCATACGGACAGGGATTGCCGTTCAGGTGATCTTCAAACTCCTTGCGAAACTTTTTGACGAAAGCGATGGTGGGCATGGCGGCTGCGTCGCCGAGCGGGCAGAAGGTGCGGCCGAGCATATTTTCCGAGAGGTACTGGATGTTGTCGATGTCGGCTTTGGTGCCGAAGCCGGCGTGGAAGCGGGTAAGCGATTTCTTGAGCCAGTCGGTGCCTTCGCGGCAGGGAATGCACCAGCCGCAGCTTTCATGCGCGTAAAAACTGATGGTGCGCAGGGCGAATTCGACCATGCAGGTCTGGTCGTCGATGACAACGACGCCGCCTGACCCGAGCATGGAGCCGGCTTTGCCGACCTGATCGAAATCCATGCCGAGATTTTCGATTTCTTCAGGCAGCAATACCGGCGTAGAAGACCCCCCAGGGACGACGGCCTTCAGTTTGCGGCCGCCACGAATGCCGCCGGCAACGTCGTAGATCATTTTCTTGAGGTTGTAGCCCATGGGCAGCTCGTAGACGCCGGGACGCTCAACGTGGCCGCTGATGCAGAAGAGGCGCGTGCCGCCGTTGCGCGGAGTGCCGACGTCGCAGTAGGCCTGCGCGCCCATATTGATCACGTGAGGCACGGTGGCAATGGTCTCGGCGTTGTTGATGACCGTGGGACCGCCGTAGAGGCCGACGACGGCGGGGAAGGGCGGCTTGATGCGCGGAACTCCGCGCTTGCCTTCGAGCGATTCCATGAGCGCGGATTCTTCGCCGACTTCATAGGCGCCTGCGCCAGTTTGTGTGATGATCTGGAATTCAGTTTCGGTGCCGAAGATGTTTTTGCCGAGAAAGCCGCGATCGTAGGCGTCGGCGACGGCGCGCTCCGTGATCTCGAGGAGATAGCGATATTCGCCGCGCAGATAAATGAAGCCCATCTTGGAGCCTACGGCGAGGCCGGCGATGATGGTGCCTTCGATGATGGAGTGCGGGTCGTGCAGGAAGAGGAGGTGATCTTTGCAGGTGCCGGGCTCGCTCTCGTCGCCATTGACCAGGATGTACTTGGGCTTGGCGGCCTGCTTGGGAACGAAGGACCACTTCATGCCGGTCGAGAATCCTGCTCCGCCGCGGCCGCGCAGGCCACTGGCCTTCATCTCTTCGACGATCCAGTCAGAACCTTGCGCGAGGCATTTTCTGACGGCCTCGTAGCCACCCAGCTCGATGTATCGGTCAATATTGGTCGCTCCCATGCCGAAGCGGCGCGAGATGATTTTGACCTCATCGGGATGGGAGACGAGCCTAGGCATTTGTTTCCTCGTCAGGAGATAAATTCTGGGCACGATCTTCCACTCGTTGCGCGTAGGCCGCGAGAATGCCGGGCACGAGATCGGGCTTGAGCTCATCGTGAAATTCATAGTTGACTTGAATGGCGGGCGCCCAGCAGCAGGCGCCGATACACTCGACCTCTTCGAGAGAGAAGAGACCGTTGGACGTGACGCCGTGAGGATCGATGCCAAGCTCTTCGCGGAAGCGATCGAGGACCTCGTAGGCTCCGCGCAACATGCAACTGATATTGGTGCAGACCTGGATGTTGTATTTGCCGGCCGGCTTGAAACGAAGCATGGAGTAGTAAGAGGCGACGTTGCGCACTTCAAGCTCGGTAATGTCGATGCGGCGGGCGATCTCGGCGACGACGGCCTGGGAGAGATAGCCAACTTCATCCTGCGCGTAAAGCAGCATGGGAATGAGGGCGGAGCGGCTGACGGGATATTTCTTGACGAGCGCGTCAAAGCGCGCGGCCAGCTCGGGCGAGAAGACGGAAGCCGGTTCGGGTTGGGTCTCCTGCTGGCTCATTTCTTCTATTCTAATTGCGGCGAGTGCGGTTACGGCGAGTGCAGTTGGCGACAAAAAAAGTTGTTACATACTTTGCATCAGCTCCCGCGCCCATTGTTCCGCGGCCAGGTCCAAGGGCTCTTCACTATTATCGCCGCGCAGGGTTCCGGATTCGGTTAATTCCAGAGTTCCCATTGTTCCATTTTCTCGTATCCAAGTGAGGATTGCGTGAGTGCGCGTGAGACGAAGCCATTTTTCTTTGTGGATCACGGTGATTTTATCTTCGGTTTGCTCGACGGCGGCTTCGCGGTTCGTGGAAAGGCCGTGCAGAGCAGTGTAGCTGCGGAGCAGGGAAGCGAGGGAGGCGAAAAGCTCTGCAAATAATTGCCGCCGAAGAGCGGTTGAGGAATCTGCGTCGGGCGTTTGAAAACCTTGAGGAGCCTCACGCGTCAAGCGAATTCCCCTGCGAGCAGGCCAGAAACAATTTCGGCGGCGATCCTGTGAGGACTGTAAACGACTGGCGCTTCCTCGGGTTCTTCTATCGCTGATTGTTGCGGACCCGCTTCTGGATTCAAAAGAAAGTCCTTTCTGGCGATCTCGGCGTGGTTTGGTGGGCCGATGATCATTGCGGTGATTCGCCCGCGTGCAGGGTTCAGTTCTACGTTGCAAAGAAACCCGGTTCCAAAGGTGAGGGAAAGTTTCCCCTGAGAGCTGGGCATGAAAACCCGCTCAATTACAGGCAGGTCCCGCTTGCGAAGCTCCAGGTTGGCCTTGTCGACTTCCTCCTCAACCTGCTGCTTGACGTGCTGATAAAAATTGGCGGGATCGAATCCATTGCTTGCTGGTTTATTGCCGGTTGAATCGCCGGATTTCGTTCCCTTCAATTTTTTCTCTAGTAGATCGTAATCGGTCACGGCGGTCCTCCCGGGTTACCGATCGATCTCCCCCAAAACGATGTCGATGGAGCCGACAACAGCGACGAGGTCGGCGATCAAACGGCCCTTGCACATGGTTTCGACGGCCTGCAGCGTGGCGAACGAGGGATAGCGCATGTGAACGCGGTATGGCTTGGACGTGCCGTCGGAGACGACGTAGTAGCCCATTTGGCCGTGACCGCATTCCATTCCCTGGTAGACCTCGCCGGCAGGAACGTTGAAGCCCTCAGTAACAATTTTGAAGTGATGGATGAGGGCTTCCATCTCTGTTTTCATTTTTTCTCGATCGGGCAGGACTATTTTGGGCGCATTGGCTTTAACGGGACCGCCGGGCATGCCGTCGAGGGCCTGCTGGACTATTTTGGTGCTCTCGCGCATTTCGACCAGGCGGACTTCGTATCGGGCCCATGTATCGCCGACGGTGGAGGTGGGGACTTTGAACTGGAACTTTTCGTAACTGGAATAGGGCATATCGCGGCGGAGGTCGATATCGACGCCGGAAGCGCGTAATGGCGGCCCGGTTACGCCGAGCGCAATTGCATCTTCTGGAGATAGATAGCCAACGCCCTTCAAGCGATTCATGAAGATTGGATTTCCGGTGAGGAGGTTCGAATATTCGTCGATTTTCTCTGGGAATGTGGCGATGAAATTCTGAACACGGTCGAGCCAGTCGAGGGGCGGCTCCATGGCGAGACCGCCGATGCGGAAATAGCTGGTCATCATGCGCTGGCCGGATACGGCCTCAAAGAGGCGCAGAATTTCTTCCCGCTCGCGGAAGGTGTAGAGGAAGACAGTGAGGGCGCCGATGTCCATGGCGTGGGTGCCCAGCCAGATGAGGTGCGAATTGAGACGGCTGAGTTCGGTGAGCAGAACGCGAATCCACTGGGCGCGTTCTGGAATTTCGAGGGCGAGGAGTTTTTCGACGGCCAGGCAGTAGCAGAGATTATTGGAAAGCGGATCGAGGTAATTGATGCGATCGGTGAGCGGGACGACCTGCTGATAGAACTTGGCCTCGCAGGTTTTTTCGATTCCGGTGTGGAGATAGCCCACCTCGGGCTGCACGCTGACGATGACTTCGCCGTCAAGCTCGACGACCAGGCGCAGAACCCCATGAGTTGCCGGGTGCTGCGGGCCCATGTTGAGGACCATGCGTCGCTCGCCGGTACTTGCGGTCGCTGGAAGTTCAAGAACGGGGGAGCCGGGAATCTCGCTCATCAGCGGTATCCCTCCACAGGGTAGTCCTTGCGCAGGGGATAGCCTTTCCAGTCGTCGGGCATCATGATGCGGCGGAGATCCGGGTGGCCGGAGAAGCGAATGCCAAAGAGGTCGAAGACTTCGCGCTCGAAATAATTGGCGCCGATCCAGACAGGAACGATGGACTCGACGGTGGGATCGGAATCGTCAAGCATCACGCGAAGGCGGATGCGCTCCATGAACCGGTGCGAGAGGATGTGGTAGCTCAACTGGAAACGGGGCGCGGCAGGGAACCAGTCGACGGCAGTCATGTCCTCAAAGAAGTTGTAGCCCGCGGCCTGGACGGTGAAGCATGCGGCGCGAATCGCAGTGGGCGCGATGGTGAGGGTGAGCTCGCCGAAGTCGAAGCGCGCGTCGGTGAAGTCCTGCGGATTCCAGGCGGCGTTACCCAAAGCTTCGAGAGCCGCGATGGCGGGATGGCCTGGCAGTCCTTCAAGGACAGCTTGCTTGCCGACGAGGGTGGGTGGTTGGTTGATCATGCTTGTGTTCACTCTTGCCTGTATTCAGTCTTGAAATCGGAGAAGTTAGAGGTCGGCTCTGTCGTGACTCCAGTTCAAGATCCCTTTCCGCACGATGTAGTAAAGGCCGACGGCGACGAAGCCGAGGTAGACGAGCATCTCCCAAAAGCCAAAGAGGCGCGAGCCGGTGATGTGCGGAAGCTGGCGGTAGATGACGGCCCAGGGCATCATGAAAACCATTTCCACGTCGAAGAGGATAAAGAGGACGGCGACCAGATAGAAGCGGACGCTGAAGCGGCCCTGAGCGTCGCCGGTGGCTTGAATGCCGCACTCATAGGCGGCCAGTTTGACTTTGGTGTTGCGATGGCGGCCGACGAACCAGGAGGAGACGACGATTGCAACGCCGAGGAAAATGGCGGCGAGGATCTGCAGGAGGAGCGGAAGGTACTGCCAGTCATACGGAGTTGGAGTCATCGCCCAGCCTGAAGGAATCGGAGAGCATTATGAATGACATGCCGAAGAAAAAGGCTGCTTCGACAGAGAGAACGCCTGATTTGAGATTAGGTTTTCGGGCTCGGAACGTCAAGGCAAAGCGCAGGGAGCGGCGGAGAAGTGCTTTGCTGGGCGGTAGATGAGGGGGTTTTAACCTGTGCCTGATCTTCCCAATATGGCCCCACATATAGAGGTGTGCGTCATTTTGGGACGTCACTTTTGTACCCTATCCGATTCATGTTCTGCGCCGAAGAACCGGGTTGAGGATAGACCAGATGAGCTCACTCTCAACGCCGGATCGTTCTTTGGTCTCGACTCCGATAACCGATGCTCTCCCGGTTGCGATCCCGGTTGCGGCGCGAATGCCGATTGCGGTTCCGCGCGGCGGTCCTCTCGAGACCATCCTGCAAAATGGGGGCCACGCGCAGCGGCGCCGCATCTCGCAAGAAGCAGGTCGCGCATTGGAGATTCTGGGCCACGCGATAGAGTATCTGAGCGACGAGTTTGTGCACTCGGGTGGAGCGCTGACGGCGCACGATGGGCAAGTGCAAGCGGTGCAGCTGCTGATGAAGATCAACCGGCAGATTTACTTTGATTGCCCCATCGTACCCAGCTTTGGCGAGCGCTGCCGCGCACTGCTGCACATTGGCGCGGCGTAGAAAGACAGCTGCTAGCTCCTAGCCTCCAGACTCTAGCTTCGTCGTGCGAGTGCGAAGGCCGTAGTTCGATCAAATCGCGTACGTGAGCCTCCAGCTGCCGGCCCTCCATTCGTCCCGTGCTATTTTGATATCTGCATGCGCAGACAAGGCCTTACTCCGTCGCGACTTGAGGCGATCTCCGACGGCGTCATCGCGGTCATCATCACCATCATGGTGCTGGAACTCAAGGTGCCGGGCCAGGACGGCCTTGCTGGTCTACGGGCTGTGCTGCCCACCATCTTTCTCTACCTGCTCACATTCGTGCAGATCGGAATTTACTGGGTCAACCATCACTATCTCGTCGACGAAGCAGAGACTGTCACTCACGGCATCTTGTGGGCCAACCTGATCTTTCTCTTCTTCCTCTCGCTGTTTCCGTTCGCCACGGACTGGATCGGCGTGAAAGGGCTTTCGTCGTTCACGACCGCGCTTTATGCGGCGGTGAGCATTTTCCCTGGGCTGGCGTACATGGCGCTCTGGATTCAGATACGGCGGCAGAACGCAGCGCCCGCGCACGCCAGTTGGGGTAAGCAGATCGCATCTGTTTCGCTGTATCTCGCGGCCATTCCAATGGCCTACGTCAGGCCTGCGTACTCACTCACGCTGATCGGGATCGTCTCAGTGCTCTGGCTTCTGCCGCCAAAGATGGCTGGGTCGGTCGAGCAATAGGGCGACGAGATAGGCGACGAAATCAGTCGGGACGCAACTCAGTTGACGTCGGCTTCGTCGACGGTGGGGACCATGGGAATGAATGTGTCGACCTTGGTGAGCTTGAAGAGCTGAACGATGCGCGGGTTGGCTCCGGCGGCGATGAGCCGGACGCTTTTGCCACGGCAGCGGACATAATGACTGACGAGCATGCCGATTCCGGAGGAGTCCATATAGGGGACCGCGGTGAGGTCGAAGATGTTGGTTATAGGCTCGGCGTCGTCCGGGGTCAGATCGCAATCGAAGATGTGGTGGAAAGCGGTGGGGGCCACCGAACTAAACATGTCGCGCGCGGTGAAGGGACCGGTGAAGCGGAAGATTACCGTGCGGGGATTTTTGCCTGGAACGCGATCGATGCAGAAGGCTGAGCCTTTCCAGATTTGAGCTTCAGGTGCCGGCATGGTTTTGTTCTCCGTAGAATTTGCACGGGGTGGTTGGGCGTATGTGGCCCGGTTCGATTGCCGAAAAACGAATGCGCCTGGCGAAATGTGCCTGGTTGATATTTACCCCGATGGGTTGAGATTAAGCGAGCCGAGGGGGCGGGGCAAGGATTATGTCGGAGAAAATGGGCGGGGAAGGACCTGCCGTAGCCAGCGCTATTGCCCGAAGAGAAGAACGGCGAAGAGGATGAGCCAGGCGAGGGTCATGGTGTGCCAGAACCATGCGGTTGCGTCGTCGGCGATCTGGCGGGATTCAACGCGCTTGAGATGGGCGAGGGCGACGAGGCAGAAGCCCAGCGCGAGGACGCCGAGAGCCAGGTGAGCGGCGTGCAGGCCGGTGATGAGGTAGAAGAAATAACTTGCGGGAGTGGCCCAGCGATTGAAGGCGAATCCCTGGGCGGTTAGTTGCCGCCAAGCGATGACCTGGCCGCCGAGGAACATTAATCCAAGCGCAAGAGTAGCGCCGATCCAGGGGAGGGTGCGGCGTAGGGCTGGCCGGCCGAGGCCGAGCCATTCCTCGAGGACGTCAAATTCACGAAAGATGTGGCGGCGGGCCAACTCCACGGTGACGGTGCTGAGGAGCAGGAGCGCGGTATTGAGAAAGAGAATGCGCGGCAGCAGAACCGGATGCCAGTCGCCGATCTGCTGCATGGTGCGCGGGTCCATGTGCGTGGCGGCCTGGCGCGCGTAAAACACGGCGACCAGCGCAACAAAGAAAGCCATGTCGCCGGCGAGGGCGCAGAAAACGAATGCGCGTGTGCGGTTGAGGACGTCGCGCGGGCCGCGGCGTGGACCACGCCAGTCGTCATCGCCTCCGCCGCCACCTCCGCCGGTGGGCCGGCGGGCCACGGGTGGTTTGCCCCCGGTGCCGGGGGACTTGCGCTCGACCTCAGACGGGATGGGAGTAAAGATAGGGGGCATGGCGAACCCTGTGAGGATGAATTTACACTCACTTTGGTTTTGACGCACCGAAAATCGGAAACGGTGCCTGTGGCGCGCGAAAAGAAAATTGGATCGCCTCACCTACAGAGGCGAGCATCCTGCATGATTTCCGATGTTTGCGCCATCGTTTGCGCGGCCGGGGACGGCGACGCGAATTCTCAAACCTGGCGGCTGCCGTCTTCGAGCGAGAAAAGCTCCCGCGAGCGAATAACGAGCTGCTGCCCAGCGCAGGTGGTTACCAGCCGCGGGTTTGCAAGAGTTGCGATTCTTCAATAGCGGCGGCGGCGAGACCCTTCATGGTTCCCGTGACCTGTTCGGCGACTTCGGCGAGAATCTTCGGGTCATCGAAGTGCGTAGTCGCGATGACAATGGCTTTGGCGCGAGAAATGGCTTCTTCGCGCTCCTTCGGCGAATTCTCGACGTCGAGCGGAGTGGCGCGCTCCTTCATGAAGATTCCCGAGCCGACGAAGACGGCCTCGGCGCCGAGCTGCATCATGAGCGCGGCGTCGGCCGGAGTGGCGATGCCTCCGGCTGAGAAGTTGGGCACGGGAAGCCGGCCGTTTTTTGCGACCATGGCCACGAGTTCATAAGGCGCTTGCAGGTCTTTTGCGGCGGCGTAAAGCTCTTGCTCCGAAAGCACCGTCAGCGTGCGTATTTCGCGGGTGATCTGGCGCATGTGCTGGACGGCGTGAACAACGTCGCCGGTGCCTGCTTCGCCCTTTGTGCGGATCATGGCCGCGCCTTCGGCGATGCGCCGGAGAGCTTCGCCCAAGTTGCGCGCTCCGCAGACAAAAGGAGTGGTGAAGGCGTGCTTATCGATGTGGTGCGCTTCGTCGGCTGGGGTGAGGACTTCGCTCTCGTCGATGTAGTCGACGCCCAGCTCCTGGAGAATCTGTGCCTCGGCGGTGTGGCCGATGCGGGCCTTTGCCATTACCGGGATCGACACGGCTTGGATGATTTGCTTGATCAGCGAGGGGCGAGCCATGCGGGCCACGCCGCCTTCGGCGCGGATCATAGCGGGGACGCGCTCGAGGGCCATGACCGAGGTGGCGCCAGATTCCTCGGCGATGCGCGCCTGCTCGACGCTCATGACGTCCATAATGACGCCGCCTTTGAGCATCTCGGCGAGGCCGACTTTGAGGCGCAGCGTGGTTCCGGTGAAACTCTTGTTTTCTGTGGGTTCAGGCATGGTTTTGGACCTCGGAAGGCGACCGATCCCGATGCTGGCGGGATAAGGGGCCGCAAAATCTTTCCAACTCTAAGTGTAGCAGCGAAGTGAATTAGGCGCAGGGCGCCGCAGTGTTGCGGTGGCGCACACAATTCTTAGATCGCTCTAACCTCTTCATCTTTCATTGGCCCTCTTCCTGCATCGTTTCGGGACATTCGGTGAGATCGCAGTCAAGATCGGCGGGCGCCTCACCCATTCTGTGAGGCCCCTTATCGGTTCCACCTCCCGGTGGGGCTGCCCGTGCTTCTGTGTCCTAGTCCAGCACGCTTTCTCATCGAGCGGTGGCTGGAATCACAGTTGCCGCGCGTGGCGGTGATGGCAGCGAATGAGGTTCGGCATGTGATTCGAATGCGCCGTGTTGGCACTGTCTGGCAAGGGGTCGGGGTGAAAGGGATAGCCATGGAAGCAACAGCAGTTGTAAGAGAGCCAAGGCCAGTGCGCCGTGGCGCGGCGGGAAACGGATATCCGTCGTCGGTAGTCCCAATGGCGTTGACTCCCGAGCAAGAGCGTGTGTTGCTGGATCATCTGCCCATCGTTCGTTTTATTGCACGCCGTATTCACGAGCGGCTGCCCCAGCACGTGGAGATCGAGGATCTGGTCTCTGCAGGCGTTGTGGGGCTGATGGATGCCTTCGCTAAATTCGATCCGGCGAAGAAAGTGCAGTTCCGCAGCTATGCGCAGTTCCGCATCCGGGGCGCAATTCTGGACAGCCTGCGCACCCTCGACTGGAGCCCGCGCGAGCTACGCCGCAAGGGGCGCGCGGTGGAGGAGGCAATTCGCACGCTGACCGCGCGGCTGGGCCGTGCACCCGGCGAAGGCGAGGTTTCCGTGCAGATGGGGACGAGTCTCGACGAGTACCAGCAACTGCTGGGCGATCTGAAGGGGCTGGAGATTGGCACGCTGCATATCGAGCGCAACGAAAACTCAGGCGAGGAGGAACTGGCTTACGTTCCGGGGCGGCCGGATGAGGATCCGCTGTTTCAATGCCTCAAAAGCGAGCTCGAAAATCGCCTGGGCGGCGCCATCTCGCGTCTTGCCGACCGCGAGCGGCTGGTGATGACCCTCTACTACTACGAAGAGATGACCATGCGCGAGATCGGGTTGGCGCTGGGGGTGGTCGAGTCGCGGGTATCGCAGGTGCACGCCTCGGCGGTGATTCACCTGCGCGCCGCACTGCGCGATCTGGCCGGCGAGCGCGCTACCGCGTGGACGCGATCGAAGACGCTGGTCCGGATAGCGCAAGCCTGAAGAGACGAGTCGGACTTGATATTGCCGACCGGATTTCCTCATCGAGGTAACCAGTACGAACGCGACTGGTACCCAGAGATATGCGCGCCAATACCGTGATGAGGGCTTCTAAATGACCAAGGTGATTAAGTGAACAGGAGAACCGTCGATAGAATTATGAGAGAGAGTTATCGGGAAGCAAACAATTACTGAAATTTACAAGGGGTTGACCGAATTGATTTCTCTTTTAGAGGTAAGCGCGACGGTACTAACTGCGCCAATGTCGACTCGGGATGGGGCTGCACCAAGGAGCGCAGTCGATTTTGACTTGGCAACGTTGAGCGACGGGGCTGACGCGGTCTCACAATTCGCTGCCGATGATGGTGTTCGGCCGGAGAAGGTTGCGGCCATCCAGGCGGCGCTGGCGGCGGGGACGTACTTTGTGCCGACGGTGGCAGTGGCATCCAGGCTGGTTGACATGATGCTGTGTGACTTGCTTTCGCCGATTGCCTCGCGCGGTTCAGTCCACAAATAACAAACCTCGGCAGTCGGTCAGCTTGCGAGCTGCGGCCTCTTCTATACTCGGGGAAGAGGATCCGTTTTGCTTGCTGCGCTGCGTTTCATATGGAATGCGACGCGGGGCCACAGGCTGGCTCCGTGGCGAAGCGAGTTTTTGCGCTGGCGCGTGGAGACCTACTCCGGGAAAAAAGCAGAGACACTGACTGCGAGGAGCGTGCTTGGCTTTATGTGGACCGAGCGCTGGGAGCTGTTGCGCTTTCTGGCGTGGACGGGCGAGCTGGAGCGCGAGGCGCGGACGAAGTAGGGACACAAAGCAGGGAATAGGGAATAGACGGGCCGGAGTTCGGCGGGGGCCAGCGGAGAAGTTGCAGGTCGCCGACGCAGCGGTGGAACTACTTTTGGTATTTCCAATTGCGCTGTTTGCCTTGGGCGATCCAGTCCACGGCTGTTGCGATGCGCTGCTCGCGTGTTTCGGGGCGTTTGGCGTCGACAATCCAATCAATATATTCGCGGCGGCAACTGGGGCTGAAGGCGGCAAAGACAGCGGCGGCCATCTTGTTCTTACCAAGCGCACGATTGAAATCCGGCGGAGGCTTGAGAGCCGACGGAGCCGGCTTGGGGGCGCGATTGCGGGCTGCGACGGGACTTCTTTCCTGTCCGCTTTCGATCAAAGCAGCAGCTTGCTTGACCCAGCCGATGATTTTCTTTTCGGGCGGGAGCGTCGCGACGCTGGTGATGCGGCCGAGAGTGCTCGCACCTCCCTCGCGGACGATACCCTCCTTGCGCAGGACGGCGCTGATTTCAAGACCCCAGAAGCCGAATCGGCAGTGTTCCTTAAATGCAGACATGTTGCAGAGAATGACGCCGTGGTACTCAAAGAAAGGCATGCTCCACTTCATGGTTTCTTCAACCTGCGGGCAGCCGGCGTGAATAGCTTTGCGCAAATGGACGAGGATGGGCTGCGCGAAGGGTTTCGCTTTCTCGATGTAGGCGTCGACCTTGGGAATGCGTTTTGGCTTGGGCATGTGCGCCTCCGAAAGGGAAGAATAACAGGGAAGAAAATGAGCAGGAAATAGGAAATTTTCCGAGGGGGATAGAGCCACAACAGGGTCGCAGGGCCGCATCGCTTAGGATCGAGTCTAATAACGCATGAGGATTCCTCTTACTCCTTACTTATTTCTTGTGTGCGCGGCCATGGCGATGGGGCGCTCGGCGCGGGCGCAGCAGTTGCCGCCGCCAAGGTTGCCGCCCATTGAGCCGCCGCAGCCGATGCCCGCTTCACAAAATGGAGCGCCGAATCTGCGCGTGACAACGACGGAAGTGCTGGTGCCGACGCTGGTGGAGAAAAAGGGCGGAGGCATTCTCTACGGGTTGAAGCCGAGCGATTTTGTGTTGGAAGACAACGGCGTGCCGCAAAAAATCAAGGTGCAGCCGGAGATGGACACGGCGCCTGTGGCGCTGGTGGTTGCGGTGGAGCAGGGCGGAGTGAGCGTGCTGGAGTTTGACAAGCTGGCGCGGCTGGGTCCGCTGCTCGATGTATTTCTCTCGGACCCGCGCAGCCAGGTGGCGCTGGTGGGATTCGATTCCGAGCCGCACCTGATTCAGGACTTTACGCATCAGGGCGACCAGGTGACCTCAGAATTGACTGAACTGCGGCCGGGTGATGGCGGAGCGGCGATTCTGGATACGGTGAATTATGGCGTGACGCTGCTCGAGTCGCAGCCCGAGGAGTACAGGCGCGTGCTGCTGCTGATCAGCGAGGAGCGCGATCACGGGAGCAAACACACGAAGCCGGTGGAGTTGATCAGGATGATCGGCGAATCGGATGTGCTGGTGCTGAGCGTGAGTTTTTCGCCGGCGCTGGCGGAGCTGGGTCACGACATGAAGGACAGCGGCGAAGACCGGACGATGAGCATGGTTTCAACGCTGGTAATGGCTGTGAAGGCCTTCAAGAAGAATGTGGCGAAAGAAGTGGCGGATATGAGCGGGGGCGAGTACACGACGTTTGTCGGCGACAAGCGGTTCGAGGCGCGGGTGATGACTGCGGCGCGGGATGCGCGCAACCGGTACCTGATTACGTTCAGCCCATCGGACCCGACGCCGGGGCTGCATACGATTCGCGTAAAGACAGCCGAGGATTATGGGGCAAGGATTGTGGCAAGGGCGAATTATTGGGCAGTTGCGGGGAGCAGCCAATAGCCACTCCAACCACGAGGACCTGTCGTTGGGGACCCCGGCAGGGACTAGCGAGTAGCCAATAGAGCGGATAAACCCTAAAACGGCAGAAACCGCCAGAAAAACAGCCAGAAACGTGTTGGAAGTATGTTTACTGTTAATGATTTAAGAAAAAGGACAAAATGCCGCAGAAAATGTGGCATAATGTCTTTATGAGTCAAGCTGCACAGGTTGCACTTTCGCCGCCGCCCTTCACATTCGATTGGAGAGATGTCCAGCGCGGACTTCCGATTGCTATGCTGGAGGGGTTTTCAGCCTATTCCGGGATTGCGATAAAGGATCTGCTCGAGGTGGTGATTCCGGCACGAACATTGAAGCACCGGCGCGCGCGCCAGGAGCCGTTGAGCATTGACGAGTCAGACCGGCTGGCTCGCGTGGCAAAGGTCTTTGAGTTGGCGGTGAAGGTCTACGGAGATCGAGACGACGGAAAGGATTGGCTGATGAGTCGCATGCGCCGTTTCGAAGGGAAGACCGCGTTGTCCATGCTTCGGACTGCGGCCGGCGAGGATGCAGTTCGCGAGTTCCTAATCCAAATCGACGAAGGAATGTTTGTCTAGGTGGCGCGCCTGGAAGGCATCCCTCCGACAAATACGTTATGGCGCATTAGCAACTATGCCGATTTGAGCGGGGAGGGCGCCCGCAAAAGCACAGGACGCTGGCATACTCGGGGCAGGCCAGTCGTCTATCTCTCGGACAGTGCTGCCAATGGAATGTTGGAACAGATCGTTCACCTCCAGGACGGCAGCGGCAAACTCCCGCAGTTCTATGACCTCTTGAGAATCGTGGTGTCAGGTTCTCCTGAAGTCCAAGAGCTTTTTCCTCTTGCGCACATGGCATGGAAAGAAGATGTCGAGCTGACTCGACGGCTGGGCGACGCATGGCTTGCCTCATCGGAAACACCTCTGGCACGGGTGCCCTCTGTAATTGTTCCTCATACCTGGAATTACCTCCTCAATCCGCTCCATCCAGACGCGGGGAAGGTGCAGATTGCCGAAGTGATCCGCGAGCGGTTTGATAACCGGTTGTTCGGGTTAGGGGCGCAGTGATTAGAAAGTTGCCACAATGGTTCGCGAGGGCGGGGAAGCGGTGCGGGCTTTGTGGCAGAAGGCGTTCATGTTAATCTTTCAGTAGACACTGAAGAGTGGATACGACAGAGAATGAGGAGTTACCTACGCCGTGCTGGCGATTGAAAAAAAGACAGACCTGATCAAACGCTTCCGGACCCATGATACGGACACCGGATCGCCGGAGGTCCAGATCGCGATTCTGAGCGAGCGGATCAACGACCTTACCGAGCATTT
>Ga0182024_10007409_pt1 | contig 23659 bp, 17 predicted proteins | sample P32metaG_FD_120480 | JGI IMG/M metagenome (GOLD analysis project Ga0182024, IMG submission 120480) | Permafrost microbial communities from Stordalen Mire, Sweden - P3-2 metaG (Illumina Assembly) | ecosystem: Environmental > Terrestrial > Soil > Wetlands > Permafrost | place: Sweden: Stordalen... | reverse complement strand
CGGCGGTGGGGCGAACCCGCCGGGGGGAGGGGGCGGCACCAGTGCCTCGGAGGCGAAGCCCGGGGGCGGGGGAGGGGGAGCTGCGGCCAGTGCCGCCGGGGCGGTACCGAGAGACGGACTCGGCGTGCCGGTGCCGAGCACTCCGTTCAGCTGCGAAAGCGCCTGCGCGAGTTCCAGCTGGGTCTGCTCAACCCTGGCGAGGCGGGCGAAGACCTCTTCCCACAGCTGCGCCGACGACAAAGCGACCGAGCGGACGAGGTCGGCCGTGTCATCCGGCCCCTGCGAGCCCTGTGGATGCTGGATCGTCATCTGGTCCCCTCCCCGGTTCGCTCAGTGGCTCCGACAGTGCCCCTTCGTCGCCGCCAGAGCCGGGTGCCGGCGGCCGCCCGATTGTTGTCAGGGGCGCTCTCTGAGCGTAGTTGACCATCCGGCGGAAATCGAGAACCCCACTTCGGGAATATCAGGTGGCCAAACAGTTGCGGCTAAGTGTCAGATGGGTGGAACGTACAACATGTGCAGATTTCTCCAACACAATTCGCCGACCCGGGAGTATGCTGCCTACGCGGGCCGAATGACCCGTATTCATTGACGAGATACGGATACAACATCCGAGAGGGGGATTCCTAATCATGGAAACCAGACGTAGTGCCGCGCTTTTGCGCATGGCACGTTCAATCTCCGCCCGGCGGGCGGACGGTGTCGAGGAGGGAGCCGAAGGCGGCTTCACCCTTATCGAGCTCATGGTCGTGCTGCTGATCATGGCAATCCTGCTGGCCATCGCCATCCCGACTTTCCTCGGGGTCAAGAGCGGTGCGCAGAATCGTGCGGTCCAGTCTGACCTCACGAACGCCATCACATCAGCCAAGGCCGTCTACACCAACGTAGGCAGCTATGGCACACAAGCACAGCTTGCTTCCCTGGTGACCACACTGCACTCGTCGGAGCCTGAGCTGACCTTCACCACGGCCGCCGTGAGCACCGGCTCACACTCCATCAGCGTGTATGTCAGCAATGACGGGCTGATCCTCCTCCTGGCCGGGCAGGCTGCGAACAACACCTGCTGGTACGCGGAGGACAATGAGGAGTCGACGGCCGTCAACGGCGGCGTGACCGGTGCCACTTCGACGCAGGGCATCAGTTACTCGTCGTCCGTCGGGGCCACGGCTGCGAACTGCACCGCACCCAACGGTACTGCGCTGATATGGACAACGAGCTACCCGCCGAGCTGATCAGCGGTAACGTACATGCGATGAGCCCGAACTCGGCGCAAGCCGGGACGGGTGAACAAGGGAGGCCCCGGGAGACCGGGGCCTCCCTTCGCGTCGGTCTCGGGGCCTGGTGGGTGCCCGGCCTGGTCTGGGTGGCCGGTATCGGCGCCGGCGTCCAGTGGGCGTACGCGAACTTCTCGCGCGCCGCCGAGATCCCCCGATCGCGAGGTTTCGACAACTTCGTGTGGACGGTGCAGAATGCCCGTTTCGACCTATGGCACGGGGGACTGGCCCACATGTACGCGGGCAATGGATCGATCCTGGTGGCGCTCCCCGGACTTCCCCTCCTCATTGTCACCCTCATCAGGGGGATGTCCCTCGTCGGGATCGCCGCGCCCAGCCAGGGCCTGGTGTGGCTGCACGGGGGCCGGATCGCCGCCAACTATCTGATGGGGGGGTCATGGTGGGTGCTGTATGGATTCGCCAGCGCCGCCGCCTTCTCGGCCCTCTTCCCGCTCGACGCGCTGGCCAGACGTTGCGGGATCGCCGGTCTGCGACGCTGGATCCTCGTCGTGACGTTGGGCCTCGGAATCTGGTGGATGCCGGTTCTATGGGCTCATCCCGAAGACGGCCTCGCTGTGGCCCTCCTGGCGTGGGGGAGCCTGCGCGCCCTTGACCACCGGTGGCCATCGGCCGGATGGCTGCTCGGCCTGGGGGTCGCGGTGCAGACCCCGGTTCTGCTGGGGGCCCCGGTCATGTTTGCCATGGCCGGAGTCCGGCGCTGGACCCGGCTGGCGGTCCGGGTGGCGGTACCCGGTCTCCTCGCAGTGGCGATCCCTCTCATCGGGGACCCGAGCGACACCATCCGCCAGGTCGTCAAGCAACCCACATACCCGCTCAATGTCAACGCCAGGGTCACCCCCGGGCTCGCCATGGTGCCCCACCCCCGGGTCGGCGTGGTCGACGCCGGTTGGCCCCGATCGCTCGCCGTGGTCTTGGCCTGCCTCCTGGCCGCGTCCGCTGTCCGGTGGTGGGGCCGATCCGGAGCCCTGACGCCACCGGTCCTGGTCTGGACACTTGGGGTCTCGCTCTCATTGCGCCGTGTCTTCGAGTCCGTGGTCTTCCCGTACTACCTCGTGTCGCCGGTGGCGTTCCTGCTCGTGGCCGCCTTGGCCCGAGACTGGTGGCGGACGGCGGGTGCAGTGGCGATCGGGACCGGGCTGTTCCTGTTGATCCGGCCGAGGCTCGGGGAGTGGGCGTTCTGGGGACTGATGGTGCTCGGTCTTGCCGCCCTGGCGTGGCTCGGTTTTCCGGGCCACCGGACAGATGGGAAGGCTCCACCAGAGTCCTCGGGAAGTGAGCGCGGCCGGGTGGCCGAGAGCTTGCCCGGGGTCCGATGACCGGGCCGGCGAGCCCTCCTTCCCCGGCGCTGACCCTGGGAGATCGGCTCAGCAACCGGAGGTGGCCATTGATCGCCTCGGCGGTCCTGGTTGTTGCTGGGCTCCTCTACTCGTTCTTCTGGTTGCCGGTGGTGGGTCACCGAACGGGCTGGGTCCAGCCCGGGGACCTCTGGGGAACCTACCGAGCCGCCCACTACGTCGGGTGGGGTGACATCGGCGATGTCTACACTGCCGGCACCGGTTTCATCACCTTTCCCGGCATCGCCATCCTGCTGGCGCCCATTGCCATCTTGACCGATCACCTTGGGCTATCCGAGTCGTTCCCGCGCGCCATCGCGCACCCTTCTGCATGGTTCGTACTGGGCCCGGTGCTCATCCTGGTCGGCCTGCTTCCGCTCTTCGCCTTCGATGCCGTAGGGGAGTATCTGGGCACGCCCCGGCGCATCAGGGTGGTGCTGTGCTGGGCCCAGGTGGTTCTCCTGTGGCCGCTCGTCGTGGTCTGGGGACACCCCGAGGACGCGATCAGCGTGGGCCTCGCCGTCTACGGCCTCATCGCAACCTGGAAGGGGCAGTGGGCCCGGGGAGGGTGGCTCTTCGGGGCCGCCCTCCTGTTCCAGCCCGTCGCCGTCCTCTTCCTCCCGATCGTGCTGGCGCTCCACCCTGACGCCCGGCGCCGGATGAGCTACCTGGTCCGGGTCGCCCTGCCTTCGGCGGTGGCGCTGGCGATCCCGACAGTCCAGAACTGGAGCGCGACGACCTACGCCCTCATCAAGCAGCCCACCTTTCCGAGCGTCGATCACCCGACGCCACTGCTCTTCCTGGCACCGGTTCTCGGGCAGTACGGGCCAGGCACGCAGACGGTCTTCCTCCACGGCGCGACGGGGCGGAGGTTTGTTGCCGGCGTGGTGGGAAAAGCCGGAGAGATCGTCGCGCCGGGCGTCGGTCGTTTTGTGGCCGTGGCATTCGCCGTAGCGGTCGGGTTGTGGGCCTGGCGGCGTCGCCCGAGCCCGGTGCAGACACTCTGGCTGGCGGCGTTGGTCCTCGGAGCTTGGTGCGCGTGCGAGCCGGTGATGACCCCTTACTACACGTGGGCCGTTCTTGCCCTCGTGGTCACCCTGGCCGGCCTGGCGTCATCCTGGCGGCTGGCGGTGACGATCGGGGCGGCGATCTTCGTCACCGTCTGGACTCAGCATTTCTTCAGCCCGTGGGTCTGGTGGGGACCGACGGTGCTGATGATCGGACTGGGGCTGTACTGCTCACGCCCCGTCGGCGTCAGCAGATTGCCGGAGACCCAGCCGGAGGCGGTGCATTCGTAGGATCGAAGGGATCGCGGGGCGCTCCGCAGCTAGCGAGGGTCGTCGACGTGGTGGTCGGTGTGGCGGGAACGGTGGTCGTGGTGGTCGTGGTGGACGTGGCCGCCGCCGTGAGGGACCCGGTGGCGCCACCCGAGGGACTGGCGGCTCCCCCCGACGTACCACAGGCACTCGCACTGAGGCCGGCGATCACCAGTGCGCCCAGGAGGGCTCCCAGTCGCCGGGCGGTTCGCCGAGCGCCGGGGGTCCGGCTGCCAAGTTGGGAGTGTCCGTGCATGGCCATCATTCCTCCTCGTCCTTCGCCCAGCACTAGCCGGTGGTCGGCTTGGCGGCGGTGTACGCGGCCAGGGCCATCGCCGAGGTGAGGAGAGTGCCACGATTCGACGTCGGTCCACCGCCATTGATGGCGACCGACTCGATGGAGGTGAGACGGGGAAGCCCGTAGAGGCCCTTGATGAACGCCAGTATCTGGTCGTAGGTGCCGGTCACGTCCATCTGGACCGCGATCGTGGAGAAGGACTGACCAGTCGTCGCCGACGGCTGAGTGGGCGACAAGGTGTTCACGGTCACCCCGGCGGCCGTGGCGGCGTTCTGAAGGGAGGTGATGTAGTTGAAGATGTCGGCCGTGCTCGGCACCGCCGCCGAAAGCTGATGTGACATCGCCTCGAGAGCGGGCGTGTTGAGGGCTTCCCGCTTCAGGGCGGCCACTTTGGCGTTCCCTGCGGCCACCTGAGTCTGCAAGGTCTGCTCCTGGGTGTTGAGCTTCGACAGCTTGCTCCCCTCGGGGAGGAAGAACGCCACCAGCCAGATCACCACGACGAGGAGGGCGACGACGATGCTGATGAGGACCGTCCGGTTCTTCAAGACGTCGAGGGAGCTCGTCTTGTCGCTCACGGAACCGGCTCACTGAAGAGTGGGGGTGGGGTGCTGACAGCATTGCCGTTGATTCCCCACGACCCGGTAAAGGTCACGATGCCCGCCGGGGAAGCGGCCAGGTTCCCGGTCGCGATGACATTGACGAAGGCGGGTGACTGACCCATGGTGGTGCCCCACAGTGTCACGTCCGGCACTGAGGGGGTGGTGATGCTGGCCGACGCCGTGGCCAGGATCGCGCTCGCCGGCGGGGTGGCCGCCGGCGGCGTGGACCCGGTTGCGGGCGTCGTGGTGCTGGTCGGTGACGCCATCGTGAGGGTGAGCGACGTGAGTGTCGCCGTCGTGGGCTGGTAGGTGGACGCCTGGTTCAGCACGGTCAGCCAGTCGACCTCGTTGGCGACGAGGGGTTTGAGCGCCGCCTGCTGGGCGACCACCGACGCTTTCAGGGCGACGGCCTTGTCGTATTTCGGGATTTCGACCGTGTTGATCGTGTTCAGCTGCTGCTTGAGGCTGGTCACCTGACTCTGCGCGTGGTCGACGGCCAACACCCGCCAGACGCTCAAGCCGACGATTGCCAACAGGACGACGATGCCACTGATCAGCAGGTAGTTCCGGACCCGCTTCTCCGCGAACTTGGCGTTCACCTCCGCCGGCAGGAGGTTGAAGGGCTTCCCGCTCGGGTCGGGAAGGGCGAGTCCCACCGGGACCGCCATCGTGGGGTTGATCGCTGCCGCCTGCTCGGGAGTGATCGGGAGGCGGCTCATGTCGACCAGTGACAGGGGCGAGGCGGGCAGGACCGGGGGTTCGAGGCCCTGTTGCAGCTTGGGTAGGAATCCGGCGGTCCTGGCCCCCCCGCCGGTCACCAGGACCCGAGTGGGGAGCAGGCGGCCAGGCAGTGACGAGAAGAAGCGGATCGAGTTGTGGACCTCACTGACCAGCTCATCCACCGCGCCCGAGGCGGCGGACTCGGCGCGGGTGTCGTGGAGGCCGGGCTCACCCAGCTTGCGTTTGAGCGCCTCGGCGTCCGCAAGGGGCAGATCGAGCGCGCTGGCGACCGACTCGGTGACGTTGTCGCCGCCGAGATCGATGGTGCGGACGAACTGCAGCAGGCCCCCCTGATGCACGACCACCATCGTGAGCCCGGCACCCACCGACACGATGGCCTCGGGACCGCCGGAGAAGTTCGGGTCGTACAAGGCCCGGGCCAGCGCCGCGGTGTCGAGGTCGATACCGACCGGGTGGAGGCCTGCCGCTTCCACCGCGTCGCCGACCCCGTCGATCATGTCTCGGTGGGCCGCAGCGACCAGCACCCGGATCTGAGGCGCTCCCTCCGCGTCGGTGTACTGGGCGATGACCTTTGCCGAGATGGACGTCCGCTCGAGCGGGAAGGGGATGACCTGATCAGCCTGGAAGCGCACCGCATCGTCCAGCTCATCGGGTGGGAGCGGAGGCATGTCGACCTCACGGGTGATCGCCCGGAGACCGGCGACGCCCAGGTTGACCCGCTTTTCACTGAATCCGCCTTCGTGCCAGAGGCGGTTGAGCGCTTCGACGGCACGGGTCCGGTCCCGGACTTCCCCGTCGACAATCGTGCCCGGGCGGAGCCCGACCTGACCGAACGCCTCGAGGACGGGGCGGGTACCGTCGCCGACGGTCAGCTCAACGGCGCGGATGGCGCTCGTCCCGATATCCAGTCCGACGATACGACGTGCCATCCGGTCTTCCCCCTCCCATCGGAACTGAGTGGTCGATGGGGATGGCGCCGGCCGGCTCCATCCCCCGCGGAACCCTTGGTTCAACTTCTCATTTCCGTCTCCAACGGAAGCGACGTCGACTCTAGTGCCTCCTTGGGGGCAGAAGCGAGTATTTTTCTCGCTCAGACGTAGGATTCCCCCGATGAGGCCTGCTGGGTCCGCTCCGATCCGCGTGCGCTCAGGTGTGGACGGCACCGTTCGGGTCGCGCTCAAACGGATCAACGGACGCGACGCGGTCGTCGCCCGGACGGCGTCGGACAGGCGTCGGGGCGCGCTCGCCAGGAGGGACGGCGACAGCCTGGCCCACGCAGCCCGGATGGCCTTGCGACTGCGGGTCCCCCTGGTCCTCGAATTGGCGACCAGCGGTGCCGATGTCTCCGAAGGGGTGGACGCCCTCCACGGTTGGGGGGGCGCAGCAGCGGCGGTCGCGGCCTGCTCGGGTGTGGTCCCGGTGGTGGTGGCGGCCACCGGGCCGGTCATCTCGGGGCCGGCCCTCCTGCTGGGTTTGGCTGACCTGGTGGTGATGACCGGCTCGGCCGTCGCGTTCGTGTCCGGGCCCTCCATGGTGGCCGAGTTCACCGGGGTCCGGGTGGGCCTCGAGTCCCTGGGAGGAGTGGGAGTCCATGCCACGGCCAGCGGACTGTGCGCCGTGCAGACCGATGACATCGGCACCGCTATCGCCGAGCTGCTCAGTTACTTGCCCCCCCATGCCGACGAGGAAGGACCCGTGCTCCCGACCAGGGATCCCGTGCATCGGTCCGTTCCCGAGCTCCGTTCGGTCGTGCCGGCCCGGGGGAACGAGTCGTACGACGTTCGTGACGTGGCCAGGGCCGTCGTCGACGACGGGGTGCTCTGCGAGCTCTGGGCCCGGTGGGCCCCGCAACTCGTCACCGCACTGGGCAGGGTCGCCGGGCGCCCGGTCGGGATCGTGGCCAATCAGCCGCGCTCGCTGGCCGGCACGCTGGACATCGTCGCCTCGCAGAAAGCGGCCCGCTTCGTCCGGTTCTGCGACGCCTTCAACCTGCCCATCGTGACCTTCGTGGACACGCCGGGGTTCCTCCCCGGCAAGGACCTCGAGTGGCGGGGCATGATCCGGCACGGGGCCGAGCTCGCCTTCGCCTACGCCGAGGCGACCGTCCCCCGCGTCTGTTTCATCCTCCGCAAGGCGTTCGGCGGCGCCTACATTGTGATGGACTCGAGGGGGTTGGGGAACGACCTCTGCCTGGCCTGGCCGGGGGCCGAGGTGGCGGTCATGGGGGCACCGGGGGCGGTGCAGATCCTCCATCGTCGGACGCCGCCGGCCGCCCGGGCCAGGTTGGAGGATGAGTACACCGACCGGTACCTCACGCCATGGCCCGCCTCCGAGCGGGGCTACGTCGACGGAGTGATCGACCCCGCGGCGACCCGGATCGTCCTGGCCCGAGCCTTGGCGGCCCTCTCCTCCAAGCGGGAGCCCCTGGTCGGGCGGAAGCACGATGCCGGTCCTCTCTGAGGGCTTCTGGCCCGGGCACCTTCCGGTGTCCACACGCCCTGAGCTGCGGATAAGCGGACCGTCATGGAACCGCAATATACCCGAAGTTTGATTCCGGTCAGCAGTGGGGCAAGATCACAGCGTGGAGACCGCTCCCGCCGGAGTCCCCCTGGTGCTTGAGTCCTGTCACAGCACCTGGCTGTTCGACACCGATCGCATGCGCTTCCGGAGGATCTTGAAGGGGCTCGATCTCGATGCCCGCAACGCCTCGACAGCCTGGCGCCCGTACTTCGGCCTCGAGCTCGACCCGGTCTCGGAGTCCTTCGTCGTCCTCCTCAATCCCGAGGGAACCCGGCTGCTCAGATCATGGCGCCATGTGAACTACTGCAAGCAGTGCGGTGGGGAGGCCACGGCCGAGTTGTCGGTGGAGGAGCTCCGGAGCGCCTCGTACGGATAGCCGGGGCCGACACCGCCGGTCCACTGGCCCGGAGGGGCGACGACCCAGAGATCGATGCCCGGGCACAGCACGGACCCGGTGATCGCCGAACTCAGAGGCGGATAATGTGGCCTGCCGCCAGCAGCAGCACGGTCAGCGCCCCGGCCAGGACCACCAGGACGCCGACCACCACGACCGGCGGTTTCGACCGCTCCGGGCGTTCCGGCGAGACCCCGTGACGGCGGGCCAGGGCGTCGAGCATCGCCTCGAGCCTCGCCGGCCGGTCGGCCGGGACGACGAACCGGTGCGAACGGCCCTTCCCGGTGATCACGAGCACCACCCCGGGACCCCCGTCGGGCAGCTTGGAGCGTTCGGGCGCCGCCAGCTCGGAGATCTCGTCCCAACCGGCGGCCCAGATCGCCGTGGTGTCGGCCCGGGAGAGGGCGACCCCGGCCTCACCGAGCTCGAGCGTCAGCTCAGGCACCGCCATCGGGCCCCCGGGGCCGGAGGTCAAGAGATAGGCATCGACGAACCGCAGGGGCGCCCCGGCCTCCAAGGGCTCGGCCCCGATCTGGTGCGGTTCACCGGGGCCGGCCTCCGATGCCGTCGGGACCTCGGACGGGGGTACGGAGGAACGAGGGGGGACCGGAACCTCGGGGCCCGGGCCGCCCGCCCCCGGGCTGGTCGGTGCCCGCGTCGGGCTGCCGGCGTTATCCCCTGTCGCCGGCGACGACGTGGCCTCGGCCCCCGTCGGGACCTCGGACGAGGGGCCGGCGGTCGGGGCGGCGGCCTCCTCCAGGTCGGCGTCTTCGGGCTCGAGCCCGGTTCCCGCCACGGTTCTCCTCCCTGGTCCGAGGGCTGAACAAGGGTGCGGTCTCTGTCCGATCCAGCCGACGGTCGGCGTCAGCATAAGCTAGAGCCTCGTGGACCAGCGTGATCTCGACCGCATCCTGGCGCTCCTCGCGCAGTGGGAAGGCTCGGACCTTCACATCAAGGCCGGCGCCCCGCCGCGGATCCGGATCGACGGCGAGCTCCGGACCATGACCGAGGAGGACGGTTTCAGCCCCGAGGAGACCCACCTCCTGGTGGAGTCGATCATGCCGCCACGGATCGGCGAGATCTTCGAGCGGCACCATGAGGCGGACTTCGCATACTCGGTCCCCGGCATCGGCCGTTTCCGGGTGAACGCCTTCTACCAGCGAAGTTCCGTGGCCCTGGTCCTCCGCCGGGTGCGGCCCAACCCGGGGTCAGCGGCCGAGCTGGGGTTGCCCGGCGTCATCTACGAGCTGGCCGACGAGCAGCGCGGCCTGGTCCTCGTGACCGGACCGACGGGATCGGGGAAGACGACCACCCTGGCCACGATGATCGACCACATCAACAAGACCCGGCCCTGCCACATCGTCACCATCGAGGATCCGATCGAGTACCTGCACCGTGACGAACTGGCGGCGGTGGACCAGCGGGAGGTCGGTTTCGACACCGATTCCTTCGAGAGCGCCATGCGGGTCGTGCTCCGACAGGACCCCGACGTCATCCTGATCGGTGAGATGCGTGACACCGAGACCGCGCAGGCGGCACTGACCGCCGCCGAGACCGGGCATCTCGTCCTGACGACGCTCCACACGATCAACGCCACCGAGACGATCAACCGCATCGTCGACTTCTTCCCACCCCATCAACAGACCCAGACCCGGATCTCGTTGGCCGGGTCCATTCGGGGCACCATCGCCCAGCGCCTCGTCCGGAGGGCCGACGGCAACGGCCGGGTGCCGGCCCTCGAGATCATGGTGGCCAACGGGCGGATCAAGCAGTGCATCATCGACCCCGAGATCACCGGCGACATCGAGGGCATCGTGGCCGAGGGCGAGTACTACGGGATGCAGACCTTCGACCAGAGCCTGGCCCAGCTCCTCCAGGAGAACGTGATCACCCTGCAGGAGGGGCTCACGATGTCCTCCAACCCCCACGACCTGCGGGTCATGCTCGAGCGACGGGGGCTCGTGGCCACCGGGAGCCGCTGGTAACGGAGCCGGTGCGGGGAGCCGGAGCGCTCCCCGGGGCGACCGCAGCGGGGTCAGGGCCCGCGGAGGACGGCGCCGGCGAGCACCAGGCCGAGTGCTCCGAGCGCCACCAGCAGCAGTCCGGGGGTCTGGGCCCCCCGGTTGGCCCCACTGAGTGCGGCGAGTCCGATGGCCGCCAGGGTCCAGCCGGCGAGCGCCGGGCCGCCCACCGGCCACAGCCAGCCGGCGCCCCAGCCGAGGGAGCCGACCACCAGGGTCACCCGGAGCCACGGGGCGCTGGCCGAGCGCAGCGACCAGTCCGGGGGGGTGGCCGGGGACCGACCGAGCTCGGTCACCCGGATGGCCAGGGCCGAGAACAGGCCGGCCAGGCCGGCGCCCAGCGCCGCCCAACCGATCCGCCCGAACTGGGCCGTCGCCACCGAGACCGCGATCAGGGAGACCGCCCCCCCGGCCCCGGCCCCGGCCACCGCCCACGGGATGGCCAAGCCATCGAGGTCGGTGGCCACGGCGGCGATCGTCGCCCCGGCGAGGAGGAGGAGCGAGGGGAGGGCGATGGGACCCGGAAGGGCGAGGGCGGTCCCGCTGAACACGAGGGCCGTCGTCAGCTCGACCATCGGGTACCGGGGGGAGATGGGGACGCCGCAGGTGCGGCAACGACCCCGGAGGACGATCCAGCTGACCAGCGGAATGTTGTCCAAAGTGGCCAGTTCGGTCCCACAGGACGGACAGTGCGAGGGGGGGTGGACGACGGACAGTCCCCGGGGCACCCTGTGGATGACCACGTTCAGGAAGGACCCGATGAGCAGGCCGAACAGGCCGCTCAGGGCCACCGTCAGCACCCGCGCCCCGGTGGCTGACCCCATCGGCGGGGACTCTAGCGCTGACCAGGGGTGCACCCGGGAACCGATTTCGGGCGCCCCTACTTCCCTCTGGCCACGGGGGGAGGTAACCTCGGGGGTCGACGTCCTGGGTCGAAGGCCCTGCCCAGGCGTCCAAGAGAACGGGACTGGGGCTGTGCCTTACAGGCAGGGAGTCAATGCAGTTCGGCAGTGGCGGAGGAAGGTGCCCTGGTCCCTCCGGGACCAGACAGGGGGGATGTAGATGGCCGACGACGCTGAACAGAGCGCTCGTCGAACCGCGGAAGAGCACGGGCTCCGCTTCGTCGATCTGACCCAGTCGGCCCTGGCCCCTGGGGCGGCATCCCTGCTCCCCGAGGTGGTGGCCCGCCGCCACCGGGCCGTCCCGATCGGACGGCGGCTGGGCACCCCGGTGATCGCCGTCGCCGACCCCGGTGACCTCTTCGGCATGGACGCGCTGCGGCTGGGCGTCGGGCGGGAGTTCATCGCCGTCGTGGCCCGGCCTGAGCAGGTGACCCGGGCGATCCGGCAGCTCTACGCCCCCGGCGCGCCCGACGAGGACGACCCGGTGGTTGCGACCCAGGGTTCGGACAGCGGGCCCCGGGCCGCCGCCGGGGGTGAGGCCGAGCCGTCGACCTCGTCGGTGGCCGTGGACGCCCCACCTGCCAGCCTCGCCCCGGGCGGGGTCCCCGACGCCGACACGGAGTACCCCGAGTTCACGCCGGGCGAGATTGCGGGGGGAGGGCCCGAACCCGACCCCGGGGCCTCGGGCAACGGGAGCAACGGGAACGGCCACGGCGAGCTTGCCCCGGCTGGGCCCGGTGCCCCCGACGTCGATGCCGACGGTGACGATGCCGACGGGTCGGTCCCGGAGGCCAGCTCGCTCGAGGAGTCGCTCCGAGAGATCCTGAGCCCCCCCGACGCCACGTCGCACTACGTGGCGTCGCTCCCGGGCCCGGTCGAAGGGGCACCGGACCCGTCGTCAGAAGCCGCCCCGGCCGACCAATCGGCGGACCCCGACGCCGAAGATGGGGACGACCCGTCCGGGGCCCACGCCCGATCGGTGCCCCCGCCGCCGCCCGAGTTCTCGGCGGTGACCGCGGGACTGGGATCGCCGCCTCCGGTCCCCGACGGCTACGGACTGATCGACTCGCCCGAATCGCCGGCCCCCGTCTTCCACGGGCCGCCGCTGGCCCGCGTGCTCGTCGAGTCGGGCCGGGTCTCACCCGAGGACATCGCCGTCGCCCTGCAGGCGCACCAGCAGACGGGCGAGTCCCTGGCCCGGTACCTGTACAACCAGCACCTGGCCTCCGAGGACGACCTGGTGTGGGCCATGGCCCAGGAGGTCGGGCTCGAGTTCGTCGACCTGGACAAGGTGACCATCGAGCCGGCGGCCGTCGCCCTCATCCCCGAGGCGGTGGCCCGGCACCACATGGTGCTTCCGATCCAGATTGATAACGGGGTCCCGGTGGTAGCGCTGGCGAACCCCACCGACGTGTTCGCCATGGACGACCTTCGCACCATCATGGGGCGCAACTTCACCCCGGTGGTCGCCACCAGATCCCAGATCGCGGCGCACCTCCGCTACACCCACGACGGTGACATCGACGTGGCCGACGTCGCCGAGGACGCGGCGATGGGCCAGACTCCCGACGCCGGCTTCGAGCTGGAGAGCCTCCACGCGGTGGTGGAGGACGCGCCGATCGTCCGCTATGTCAACCTCCTGATCCTCCAGGCCCTCAACGAGCGGGCATCGGACATCCATATCGAACCGACACCGAAGCGGTTGCGCATCCGCTTCCGGATCGACGGTGTGATGCACGACGCCACCTCGGCCTCCCAGTCGATCCACAGCGCCGTGGTTAGCCGGCTGAAGGTGCTCGGCGAGATGGACATCACCGAGCACCGGGTCCCTCTGGAGGGCCGGGTCTCGCTGCAGGTGAGCGACCGTCAGATCGACCTGCGGCTGGCCACGCTGCCGTCGATCTACGGCGAGACGGTCGTGATGCGGCTGCTCGACAAGTCGGCCAGCATCCGCAGCCTTCCCGAGCTCGGGTTCTCCGCCGACACCCTCGAACGCTACGCCGAGTCCTACAACCATCCCTACGGCGTGATCCTGGTCACCGGGCCGACCGGGGCCGGCAAGACGACGACCCTCTACGCCACCTTGAAGGAGGTCACCTCGCCCGAGAAGTCGGTCGTCACCGTGGAGGATCCGGTCGAGTACCAGATCGACGGGATCACCCAGGTCCAGATCAACCGCAAGGCGGGCCTGGCCTTCTCCACCGCCCTGAGGTCCATCCTGCGGGCCGACCCCGACATCGTGCTCATCGGCGAGGTGCGCGACTCCGACACCGCCACCATCGCCATGGAGGCCGCCCTGAGCGGCCACCTGGTGCTCACGACGCTGCACACCAACACGGCGTCGGCCACGCCGCTGCGGCTCACCGAGATGGGCATCGAGCCGTTCCTCGTGACCTCCGCCGTCGGCAGCGTCCTCACCCAGCGGCTTGCCCGGGTGCTGTGCGAGCAGTGCAAGGAGGCCTACGACGCCTCCGAGAAGGACTTCTACGCGGCGGGGTACAAGGAGGCCGACCTCGAGGGCGTGGACATCTCGACCCTCTACCGGGCCGTGGGCTGCCGTTCCTGCAGCCACACGGGTTACCTCGGGCGCGAGGTCCTCGCCGAAGTTATGAACATGACCGAGGAGATCGACCGCATGATCATCGAGCAGGAGACGATCGTGAACATCGAGCGTCAGGCGATCGAGCAGGGGATGCGTACGCTGCGCATCGACGGGCTCATGAAGGCGGTCTCGGGCAAGACCACCCTCGAAGAGGTTCTGAGGGTGGTCGTATGAGCCCCCAGAGCACCGCCTCGCGGACCGAGTGGTCCCGCCGGCTGGCCCGGGGCCTCATCCAGGGTGGCTACATCCGGGAGCAGGACCTCACGCCGCTGCTCAGCGAGGCGACCGACTCCGACCAGCCCCTCGGCACCGTCCTTATCCGCCGTGGTCTGGTGCCGGCCGGCGTGGTGGTCAACACGCTGGCCCAACTGGCCCGGCTGCCGGTCGTGGACCTGGCGGCCGAGCCGCCGTCGAGCGACGTGAGCCAGCTCATCCCGCCCCTGCTGGCCCAGGACTACCGGGCCCTGGCCCTCCGGGAGGTGGGCCAGCAGGTGGTCGTGGCCTTCGGCGAGCCTGCGGATGCGGGGGACGTGAAGTCGATCAGTGAGCTGATCGGGCGTCAGGTTGTCCCGGTCCTGTCGGACCCGACGGCGATCGACCACTACCTGGGCATCACCGTCGACGGGGCGACCGGGCCGCAGCAGCCACCGGCGACGGCCGCGTCCAACGGGGGCCAGCCGGCAACTCCGGCCGACCTGGAGCGGCAGAACCAGAGTGACCCCGACCTCCCGCTGCACATCGATGACCTCCTGCGCTACGCGGTCAGTATCGGCGCCTCGGACCTGCATCTCACCGGGAACATGCCGCCAACGGTACGCCTGCACGGCGCCCTGCGGCCCATGGAGGACGTGGGTCGGCTCGACATCCAGACCCTGCGCGACATGATCTTCGGCATCCTGCCCCAGACCCAGCGAGAGCGTTTCGAGGCCGAGCACGAGCTCGACACGTCGCACACGATCCCCGGGGTCGGCCGCTTCCGGGTCAATGTGTGCCTGCAGCGGGGGTCGATCGCCGTGGCTCTGCGGCCGATCCCCCACGAGATACCGGAGTTCTCCAGCCTCGGTCTGCCCGAGCCGGTGCGCTCGTTCACCGACCTGCGCCGGGGTCTGGTCCTGGTCACCGGACCGACCGGTTCTGGGAAGTCCACCTCCCTGGCCTCGATGGTCGACATCATCAACCGGACCAAGCCGCTGCACATCGTGACGGTGGAGGATCCCATCGAGTTCCTCCACGGCCACAAGCGCTCGATCATCAGTCAACGTGAAGTGGGCTCGGACACCGAGTCGTTCTCCCAGGCCCTGCGGCGGGTGCTGCGCCAGGACCCCGACGTCATCCTGGTCGGTGAGCTCCGCGACCTCGAGACCATCTCAACCGCCCTGACGGCGGCCGAGACCGGCCACCTGGTCTTCGCCACCCTTCACACCCAGGACGCCCCGTCCACCATCGACCGGGTCATCGACGTGTTCCCTCCGAACCAGCAGGACCAGATCCGGATCCAGCTCGGGTCCTGCCTCCAGGGGGTGGTGACCCAGCAGCTGGTCCCGACGGCAGACGGCAACGGCCGGTGCGTGGCGGCCGAGGTGCTGGTCTGCACGCCGGCCATTCAGAACCTGATCCGCGGGGCGAAGACCCACCAGGTCTACTCGTTGATGCAGACCGGTGGACAGCTCGGCATGCAGACGATGGACCAGAGCCTGGCGCTCATGGTGCGCCAGGGGACCATCACCCAGGGGGTGGCCCTGGACCGGTGCCGGAACGAAGAGGACTTCAGGAACCACTTACACGGAGTTACCTAGCCCCAAGGGGGGGGAACCGGTCGGCCCCGGGCCGAGCGGTCAAAGAAAGGGTGACATGGCAACGACATTTGACTACAAGGTCAGGGACCAGTCGGGGAACCTGATCGAAGGGAAGCTGGAGGGCGACAGCCTGCCCCTGGTCGTGGGCCGTCTGCGCGAGATGGGCTACATGCCCGTCTCGGTCACCGCGGCGGGCAGTGAGGGGCTGAAGACCGAGATCGTCATCCCCGGCCTCACCGACCGCATCAAGCCCAAGGAGGTCGCAGTCTTCACCCGGCAATTCGCCACCATGGTGGACTCGGGCCTCTCGATCAGCCGTTCCCTGGCCGTGCTCTCGGTCCAGGTCGAGAACAAGTACTTCGCGGCGAAGCTCCAGGACGTGCGCAACGACGTCGAGGCGGGGGCGTCGCTCTCCCAGGCGCTGGCCAAGCACCCGAAGGTCTTCGACAACCTCTACGTCTCGATGGTGCAGGCCGGTGAGGTGGGCGGTTCCATCGACCAGGTCCTCAGAAGCATCGCCGGCCAGCTCGAGAAGCAGGTGGAGCTGAACCGCAAGATCCGGGGGGCGATGACCTACCCGATCGTCGTGGTCTCGGTGATCGGCGTGATCTTCCTGGTGATGATGACGCTCATCGTCCCCATCTTCAAGAAGCTCTTCGCCAGCCTGGGAGGCAAGCTCCCCCTCCCGACCCAGATCCTGATCAGGATCTCGAACGTGCTGATCAGCTGGGAGGTGCTGATCGTGATCCTGGTGGTGGGGATCGCGATCTACGGGTTCCGCCGCTGGATCAACACTGAGAACGGCCGGCGGGCCTGGGACGGCTTCAAGATGAAGCCACCGATCTTCGGGCCCCTCGTGCACAAGGCCTCACTGGCCCGGTTCGGGTCCACCTTGTCGTCCCTGCTGGCCTCGGGCGTCCCGGCCATGGAGTCACTGGACATCGTGGCGCAGTCGGTGGGCAACGTCGTCCTGGCCGAGGCGACCCTGGACATCAAGGCCGGGGTCCGTCAGGGCCAGTCGTTCGCCGAGCCGATGCGCCGGCACGACGTGTTCCCCCTCCTGGTGATCCAGATGGTGGAGGTGGGGGAGCAGACCGGTGCCCTGGACGAGATGCTCCAGCGGGTGGCGGACTTCTACCTGGGCGAGGTGGACCAGACGGTGGACAACCTCACGTCGATTCTCGAGCCCCTGCTCGTGGTGTTCATGGGGGTCATCGTGGGGGCGATCATCATCAGCCTCTACCTCCCGATGTTCGACTACATCAAACTGCTGCACTGATCCCGACGGCCGGTTGGCCTCAGGCCGCCTGCGAGCCCCCCGGGGGCCGGGGCGGGTCGCTCTGCGCGTCGGGTCCCGGGTTCCGGCGGGCCCGACGTTCGGCCCGCTCCAGCCGTCGTTCGACGTCGGCCCAGGTCAGCGGGTCGGACTCCGGCTCCTCCCGGCGCTCCGACCGGTTGATGATCACGAAGGCGACCGTCCAGAGCACCAAGATCGTGCCGAGCTTCGCCGCGAACCCGGCGATCTGCTGGTCCACCAGCGGCGAGAGCCCGGCGATCCCATCGGCGCGGGCGTAGGCCGGGTAGAGGGGGTGGCGGGCGAAGATCCAGACGACGGCCAGGAAGCTCGGCACGATGGACTGGACGATCAGGTAGCCGCCCCGTCCCAGTGCGGACGGCCGGTCGATGCCCGGCACCCGTCCGAGCACGGGGAGCCACAGCACCAGACCGGCGAACAGCAGGACGAGGTCGAAGGCCCCGCGGGCCGCCCAGGACGACGCCTGGGCGTCGACCGCTCCGGTGGTGAGGGTCCCGACCGCGATGATCGTCACGAACCCGACGGCGACCACCGGCCGGCTCATCCGTTCGATGACCGCGTCCAGTGCGGCGGGGCGGGTCAGGCGGGCGATGGCCTGGTCGGGAAGACCCATGAGGGCCAACGGGGGAGCGGCCAGCAGGAGCAGCAGCCGTTGCAGGACCAGCGCGGCAAGTGAGTGGCTCGCCGCCACATCGGCCAGGGGCCAGGTCAGCGCCCCCAGGACGACGAGCAGAGCCCCGATGAAGGACCCCGCCTGGCGCCGGCTCACCTGATAGCCGGGTCGCCGGACGGCCCACCCGTAGAGCACGCCGACAGCCAGTACGACCAGCCACGCCGCGGGATGGAGGTGGAGGGCCCACGGAGAGCGGGATGTCGTCACCGGTCCACCGGCGCCCTACGCTGACGCCGGTGGCCAAGCCCGACCGCCTCGAGCGGCTCACCGACCTGGTGCTGGTGCTCCTCAACACCCAGCGTCCGCTGACCCTCGAGGAGATCGCCCGGGAGGTCCCCGGCTACCCCTCCACCCACGACGCCCGCCGTCAGGCCTTCGAGCGGGACAAGCGGCTTCTGCGCGAGGAGGGGATCCCGGTGGCCACCGATCCGGTCGGGGGGCACGAGCAGTTCGGCTACCGGATCGACCCGGAGGCCTTCTACCTCCCGGACCTCGGCCTGCTCCCCGACGAGCAGGCGGCCCTGCACCTCGCCGTCGCCGGCGTCCATCTCGGCGATCCTAGTGGGCGCCACGCGTTGCTGAAGCTGGGGGCCACGGGTCTCAGCGAGGCGCGGCCGGTCGCCTCCCTCGTCCCGCCGGCGGCCCTGGTACCCCTCTTCGAGGCGGTCCGGACCCACGCCGAGGTCAGCTTCGGCTACCGGGGCGAGACCCGGCGGGTGGCGCCCGGCGGGCTCTGGTTCCGGGGGGGCCGCTGGTACCTCGTCGGATGGGACCGGGCCCGTGACGCCGCCCGCACCTTCCGGATCGACCGGATCGACGGTGCGCCGGAACCGGGGGAGCCGGGGTCCGGTCGACTCCCCGCCGGGTTCGATCCGGGGACGGCGGGTCCCGACGAACCCTGGCGGTCCAACGAGGGCAACGAAGCCGACGTGCTCCTGCTGGTCGACCCGGTGGAGGCCCCCCGGGTCGTCGAGGAGGTCGGGGCGCGGGCGGTGGTCGAGCGCCGGTCCGACGGTTCGGTGCTGCTGCGCCTGGGGGTGTCGAGCACCGGGGCCCTCCGGGCCTGGATCCTGGGCCTCCTCGACCACGCCGAGGTGGTCGGGCCACCGTCGATGCGCGACGACCTGACCGACTGGCTCGCCGCCCTCATCGCCGCGCCGGCGCCCACCCCCGACTCCGCCACCCCCGCGACCCCCGGTCCGGGCGCGCCGCCGACCGGCGGCCCCGACCGCCGGGCGGCGCCGGGCCCCCCCGCCGACCGGCGGGTCGAGCCGGCCGGTCGGGACGCCAGCCGCCGGCTGCGCCGCCTGCTGGCCATCGTGGGCTGGCTGGCCCGGGTGGGCGAGGCCCCGATCGCCGAGGTGGCCCGCCGGTTCGGGATCCCCGACGACGAGGTGGTCCGGGAGCTCGAGCTCGCCGCCTGTTGCGGGCTGCCGCCCTACTCGCCCGACGTGCTGCTCGAGATCGTGGTGACCGGCGAGACCGTCCAGGCCTTCCTCCCCGACGAGCTGGCCCGCCCCCGCCGGCTCACCGCGGCAGAGGGCTTCGCCCTGGCCGCCGCCGCCCGGACCATCCTGGCCGTGCCCGGGGCCGACGAGGAGGGTTCCCTGGCCCGGGCGCTGGCCAAGCTGGACACCGCCCTCGGGGCCGACCAGCGACTGGTGGTGGCTCTCGACGACCCGGCGCTGTTGGCCCAGGTCCGGGGGGCCGTCGACGACCAGTTGCAGATCGAGATCGAGTACCACTCCGCTTCGGCCGACGAGACCACCGAGCGGGTGGTCGACCCGGTGAGCGTCGTCTCGCTGGACGGTCACTGGTACCTCGACGCCCAGTGCCACCGGGCCGGCGGACTGCGCCGCTTCCGCATCGACCGGATCCGATCGATGCGGGTCCTCGGATCCCGACCGGCGCAGCCGGACGAGGTCCCGGACCTCGTCCCCGACGCCTTCGTGCCCGGGCCCGGCTCGGTGATTGTCCGCCTGGCGCTCGACCCCGAGGGGGCCTGGGTGGCTGACAGCGTGCCGGTGCTGGACCGGTGCCCCCAGGACGACGGGGGCGAGCTCGTGACCCTGGCCGTCGGGGGCACCGCCTGGCTCGAGCGCCTGCTCCTCCAGCTCGGCCCGCACGCCCAGGTCCTCTCGCCCCCCGATCTGGTCGGTGCCGGCCCGCGGGCCGCCCGGCGGGTGCTGCGCCGCTACTCGGGATAGATTATGCTGAAATAGCATGAAAGTAGGCACGAGCCGATGCTCGGCGTCACCCCCCTGACCGACCGGGGCGGGGGGTACTACCTGGCCGACCTGGCGGCCGAGCTGGGCCCGCTGCGGGCCAATGGCGCTGACCGGGACTCCACGGCGCCGGGACGCTGGGTGGGGACCGGGGCCGAGGGTCTCGGGTTGCGAGGACCGGTGGACGGAGGCGACCTCGGGCTGGTCCTGTCGGGGACCAGCCCGTCGACCGGGCGCCGACTGACCGGGCGCCCAGCGAGCGTCTCGGCCTTCGACCTCACCTTCAGCGCCCCCAAATCGGTGAGCGTGCTCCTGGCCCTGGGCACCCCCGAGGTGTCGGCGCTGGTGGTCGGGGCCCACGAGGAGGCGGTCCGGGGTGCGCTCGGCTACGTGGCGGGGCACGCGGCCGCGGTGCGCCGGGGCCACCGGTCCGAGCGTGAGGTGTTGGGGGTGCACGGCGTCGTGGCTGCCGCCTTCACCCACGGGGTCAGCCGGGCCCTGGACCCCCACCTCCACACGCACGTGCTGGTGGCCAATCTGGCGCAGGGATCCGACGGTCGGTGGAGCGCCCTCGACGGCCGGGGGCTGTTCGCCCACCGCCGGGCCGCCGGGGCCCTCTACGACGCCCATCTCCGTCAGGCGCTCAGCGCAGCGCTCGGGGTCGACTGGGCCACGCGGGGCGCCGCCCACGAGGTGGCGGGCATCGACCCGGTCGTCCTCGGCGGCTTCTCCCAGCGCCGCGCCGAGATCCGGGCCCACCTGGCCGAGCGGGACCTCCGCTCGGGCCCGGCCGACCGGGTGGCCTGGGCGGCGACCCGCGAACCGAAGGCCCCGGGGCCGACGCGCCGGGAGGTGGCCGACCTCTGGGCGCAACGGTCGGCCGCCCTCGGTGCGGGCCCGACGGACCTCGGCGCCGTGCTCGACCGCCCGGTCGTCGGGCACCGAGCGGTGGACGAGCACCGCTTCGGTGCCGCCCTGGCGGCCGCCGGGCCGGCGGCGGTGACCCGGCGCCAGGTGGTGGGCGCCTGGGCCGGGGCCCTGCCCGGGGGCGCCACCGCCCAGGCGGTGGGGGATTGCGTCGACCAGCTCCTCCCGGACCTCGGGGTGGGGGTGGCCGAGCCCGGGTTCGCCCCGGCCCAGGTGAGCGCCCCGGCCGCCGCGCGGCGCGCCCTCGGGCCGCGTCCTCCGTCGCCCGGACCTCTCGCCGTCTGGCTCCAAGCGGCCCGGCACCTCGACCGTTACCGCGATCGCTGGGGCGAGTTCAGGCCCTCCGGCGCCGTCGGGATGGAGTACGGCCTGCACCGGGCGGCGCCGGCCCAGCTGGCCGAGTACCTGGCGGTGTCCCGGGAACTGCGGGCAGCACGCCGGGCCCTCGGCCGGGAGCCGGTGCGGGCCGAGCGGGAGTCCCTGGGCCTGGCCCGCGGGTGAGGCGGGGGCCCGGAGGTCAGCGGGACCGGTCGGGGACGGTCGGGAGAGGCCCGTCCGACCGGGCGGCGGACCGGGCGAGCAGCTCACGCCATGGCCGGTGTTGGTGGGCCGGCGTCAGCTCCACCCAACCGATGCGGTTACGGGCGTCGAGGGCCAGGGCCCGGCCTGGCTGGCCCCGGGCGATGACATCGACCGGGAGCCGGCGCCGCAGGACGCCCGACACGGTGGTCGAGGGCCGGACCCTCCCGTCGGGACCGGCGGCGGCGCCCACCGTCCGGCTGGCCACCTCCACCTCCCCACCGAGGGCCGAGAGCGCCTCGAGGGTGGCCATGTCCGCGATCCCGCCCAGCACCACGGTGGTGCCGAAGAGGGACAGGAACGACGCCGCCTCCTGGCCCCACCGGGCCCGGGCCTGGGACAGGTCCTGCAGGCAGGCCAGGGTCACCAGGCCCTGTCCACCCCCCTCGCTCACCATCGCCGGCAGGTCCGGGATCGGGGCGATGTTGGCCACCTCGTCGAGGGCGGCGAGAAGGGGCGGCCCGTGGCCGGCCTGACGGTAGGCGGCGTCGCGCAGCTCGGTCAGGAGGCCGACGACCAGCGGGGCCATCAGTCGTTGGCGACGCCCGGCGGCGCAGACGTAGAGGGTGTTGGCGCCCGCACAGAACGCCCCCGCATCGAGGTATGGAGGATCGGTCGAGGCCAGGGCGGCGGACGAACGGTACGCACCGAGGACGCTCGAGGCAGTCAACCAGATACCCGACTGCTCGCGCTCGTCGGTGGTGAGGATGCCGGCCAGGACGTCGGCGGCCAGACTCGGGTCACCGGTGCGTCGGGCCAGAACCGAGAGGGCCTCGCTCCCGTCGTGGCGGTCGACCCAGCGCAGGACCGTCGCCATCGGCCGACCGTCCAGCGCGGCGCCGTGCAGGAGGGGGGCGAGCAGGGACCCGGCCCGCTCAGTCCAGTGCTCCTCGGCACCACCCCCGGCCCGACCCCCGGGCCGCGAGGCCCGGACCATGACGTCAGCCATCAAGAGCGCGTCGTCCCATCCGAGGGCGGCGTTGACCGGTGACCACCCGACCCGGGTCACGCCGGGTGGCGGCTGGACGGTACCGCTCGGGTCGTAGAGGAGGGCCCGCCCGGCGGCCATCCGGGCCCCGGACGTGGCCCACAGGACGTCGGGCTTGGTCGAGGTGGACACGACGGGACCGGGGGCGGCCAGCACGTTCGGGAGGACCAGGGCCGAGGTCTTGCCCGACCGCGACGGCCCCAGCACGAGGGCCGACCGCTCGGGCTCGGCCCAGGCCCAGCCCCCGGCCCCGACCCCCAGGTAGATGCCGGCTCCGGCGGCCAGCGAGGCCGCCCGCAGGGACCGAGCGAGGCCGGATGGACCGAGCGATCCACCGGTGGCCTCGGGCCGGTTCGCCCCGGACGTCACGGCACCCGACGCCGTCGTGGGAAGGCGACATCGCCGCCCGGGCGCGGCCTCGGGCGGCGCGTCGGACCGGCGCGCCGCCCGCCGACCTTCGGGTGCACGCTGCGGTGAACCTCGGCGAATTCAGACGTTGCGCGACAATTCGCGCTACCCGCGCCGATATCGCAAATCGGCATCACGCGCCGCGCGCAAGTGCGCGAATACGTGCCTGAGACGACGTAATTCGCGCTCCATCCACACGACGGCATCCGCCCCGTGCATCGCCGCGCACGATGGGGTGCTTGACCTGAGCGTTGAAACGCACTGTGATTGTGTGTAACCGAAACGCAATGGGGGATTTGTGGACGTGATTGCAGGGATCCGGGACTCGTGGGGGGTGGCGCATTTCCACCACACACAACTGTCGCCCGGAGCGCGCTTTCCGCAACGACTCCGTGCCGATCGGGCAGTAGGGAGCAGATCGAATGGGCCCGCCGGTGCCGTCGGCTCGGTCCGGCCCACTCGGGGTGCTCCTGACAACCATGTTGGCGGTGCAGCAGTGCGGATGCCGGTCCCCTCGGGAACCGGTGGGCCGCAGGCTCCACCTCGAGTCAGCACTGAAACTCAAAGGGAGGTGCACCTGTGGCGATAGCCGCAAAAAAGCGGGCCCCGGCCCGCAAGGCAGCCAAGAAGCGGGCCCCGGCCCGCAAGGCAGCCAAGAAGCGGGCTCCGGCCCGCAAGGCAGCCAAGAAGCGGGCCCCGGCCCGCAAGGCAGCCAAGAAGCGGGCTCCG
>Ga0182024_10007408_pt1 | contig 23659 bp, 29 predicted proteins | sample P32metaG_FD_120480 | JGI IMG/M metagenome (GOLD analysis project Ga0182024, IMG submission 120480) | Permafrost microbial communities from Stordalen Mire, Sweden - P3-2 metaG (Illumina Assembly) | ecosystem: Environmental > Terrestrial > Soil > Wetlands > Permafrost | place: Sweden: Stordalen... | reverse complement strand
TGGCAGAGAAAGCCCGGTTGTTCAACCAGGAATTGGCGGAGGGTACTATCGTCTACGCTCACATAAAGGGCCCCGACGAGTTCGGGCACGATGGCGACGCGGCCGGGAAGAAGAAGAACATCGAGACAATCGACGAGGTCTTCTTCGGGAAGGTCTCCGAGAAGGCTAGGGGCGCTAGGCTCGTCGTGTCCTGTGACCATTCGACGCCGTGCGACCTGAAGATGCATTCCAGCGACCCGGTCCCACTCCTCATCACGACGAGGCAGCGCGACGCGGACTGTTGCAGGTTCACGGAGGCCGACGCGTCAGCCGGTTCGCTCGGGATGTTGCGCGGCGCGGACGTCCTGAAGACCGCCCTCGCGATGAGCTGAGCCGCTCAGAGCTCCATGCTCATGATGAGCTCGTCGATCGCAACGCCCCTCCTCCGTATCTTCTTTGGGATGATGCCCACTCGCCTGAACCCGACCCGTTCGTAGAGGCGGATAGCTCGCTCGTTTGAGGCGAGAGCCGCGAGCTCGACCGTCTTCAGCCCGGCCGACCTGCACTCCTCGACGAGGGTCTTCAGCATCATGCCACCAACCCCGACGCCTCTGTACGGCTTGGCCACGGCTATGGCGAGCTGCCCGTGCGCGTTCAGGTCGGGATTGGTCCCTCGCGCGACCTCTGAATTGCCAGCGAACTCTCCGTCCACCTCCGCCGCGACGCTGACCGTCATTCCCTTCTCGATCGAGGCGAGCACCTTTTCCAGCCATTGCATCTCTTCCTCTCTTGTGGGGGCTTTCGCAATGAGCGTGCCGTGGTTGACGTCCACGGCGTACTCTTCGGCCAAGCCCCTGGCGAATTCGAGACAGTCGTCCAGGTCGCCCCAGCTCAACGGGCGCAGGAGGCCTTTCCTGGCATCCGTCGTCTCGAACTCGCGATGCAGCTTAACGCTCGATGTGGGTCCCACCCGGGGTCACCGCGGGCTATTGGGTCCATCCCGTGGTCTGGTCGACAGAGCATGGGACCTGGGATCCGCCGCGAAGATATACGACCTACCGCTGCCTGTCTTCGAGATGGCCATGTCTTCGTAGTCGAATGTGGACGGGCCACTAAAAGCTTCTTGGAGATGTGCGCCCAGGTTAGTTAGTTAGCTAGCTGGCTAGCCAGCTAGCTCGCAGGTGCCGAACCCGTGTCTCCGCCTTCGTCCTCGAAGAGCTCCTCGACCGTCTCCCCCTTCCTGACCACGGCGTACTTGCCCTGCGCGTTCCTCATGTGGATGTACGGCCTGGGCTGGCAGTGGAACGGAGAAGAGAGCACGATCGAGTAGGCGCCTACCCCTCTGAAGAGGACGAGCTTGCCCACCTCGGCGCCTCCGAGCTTGGACCTGCTGGATGTGGTGAACACGTCCAGTGAGTCGCACAGTCTGCCCACCAGCACAGTCTTCTGGTTTGTGGCGCCGCCTCCGGGAACGACTTCCACGGGATACTCGTGCCTCAGGAGCGCCGAGTCGGCGAGGTTGTTGTAGCCGGCGTCGAGGTAGACGTACTTGTTCTCTCCGAACCTCTTCACGTTCACCACTCTTGAGACCAGTATGGTCGACTCAGCGGAGAGGTACCTGCCGCTCTCAACTATGAGCGTGAACTTGCTGCCGAAGCTCTCGGCGAGGCTGCTCAGCTGTTCCAGGATGGTCGCGGAAAAATCTGCCGGGGCCGGGACGTTCTTTCCGTAGGACGTCGGGAGACCACCACCGATGTCGAGCGTGTTGATGGGAAAGTCACCGATGGACCTCCTGGCGCCCAGGATGAAGCTCTCCAGCCTTTCGAGCGCCTCCGAGTAGCACGACGGGTCTTCTATCTGACTCCCGAGGTGGAAGTGGAATCCGTCGAACTTCAGGGATGGTGTCTCGAGTATCTTCTTCAGCATGAACATGGCGCTGTCCTCGCCCATGGAATCGAGCGGGACGCCGAACTTGCCGTGGCGTATGGAGAACCTGAGCTCTGCCTTGACGTGCACCTCAGGGTTGACCCTGATGAGGACGTTGACCTCTCCGCCGACCTTGGCCGTGGCGTGGATCAGGTTGAGCAGTCCGTTGTAGCTGGAGACGACGATCTTTCTCACTCCGCCCTTGATCACGCTCTCATATTCGGGCGCCGTCTCGGTGATGCTCGTGTAGATCACGTTCTCCGCGGAGCCTCCGCACTTCATCAGGAAGTACAGCTCGTTCGACGCCGTGAGGTCGAACATGATCCCTTCCGAGACGAACGTCTTGATAACCGCAGGGTTGAAGTTCGCTTTGATCGAGTACGCCACTCTGAACGGTCCCTTGAACTTCTGATAGGCTTGCTCAATCTCGCTTACGTTCTTCCGAAGTACTCCCTCGTCTATGAGGAAGTAAGGTGTGCCAAATTTCTCTGCCAGATTAAATAACTCCTGGTCGTTGAATTTTGGTGTAGTTAGATTCCGGACCTTGGAGACCGGATGCGCCCGAGTTTCAGGCAATTGTTTGTATGTGAGGCATCAAAACTTTCACTTAAAAATTTATCCCCGCGGAAACTATTTTCGCCAAGAAATTTCCTGCCGCGAAGTCTTCGCGCCCTGTTTCACGCCGGTGACAGAAGAGGGGCGGTCCATGCGCGAAGAATGGGGCGCCCCTGCCCGCGCGAGCAGATTGCTCGAGCCGAATAAAACGGATGGGTCAAAAATCAAGGCGAAGCTCCCACGCCGTACGCGGGAACCTCCCTTTCCTAAGTAGGGTGTCTTAGCTACTCGCGGCTCACTTGCCGACGAGGATCTCGATCGAAGACACGTTCCTCATCTCGCCTGTGTCGACGCTCTTGACCTGCTCGGTTGCGATGGCGATGTTCTTCACTGCGAAGGCCCCGTTCCCAAGTCTCTTGGTCACAATCTCTGCGACGTCCACTGCTCTTCCGATTGCAAGACCTCTCGCCTTTATGACGACTTCGCCTGCCTGCGACAACTGTATGAGTGCAGACATTGCGTAGCTCATGACCGGCTTCTTGCCTACGTAGATGTGGTTCTGTGGTGCTCCGGTCCGCTCTGGTGTTCCGCTCTGCTCTGACGCTTCCTCTTCGGCATGGGGTGCGGATTCTGGTTTAATTGCTGGTTTGGCTGACATGGTAATTTCCGCCCAGCGCCTTCTGACTATTTAATGATGCCTAGACCAATGATCTACCGGCGAATGCGCGACTTACAGGAGGTAGCGGACCGGGATATCCTGAAACTCGCCGTTTGGCAGAGACCTTCTTATCGAAAGGGGCAGAGCCCCTGCCGCTAGTTCTACCATCGCCAGGACTATCGGGTCTTTGGTGGTCTCATCGAGCGGGACGAAGAACGGGGCACCCATCGCCAGCTGAAGCGACCGGGCGCCGATGATGCGGGCCTTTTCAAAGCGGGTCAGCTTCGGCGGCCCTATCTTGATCTCGAAACCATCCTCGACGGCGCGTCGGGGTTTTTTCTTTTCTCTAGAAGCAGCTATAGGTGCCAAACAAATACCTCGGAAGATACACGGCCTTTTTAAGTGGTTGTATAAAGGTTCTCCTACATCGGGCCCCATAAAGCTTCAGCTTGATTGAAAGGAGCCTCAAAATTCGTTTGATGTCGCCTGAAATCAGGAGCACTTACCTTTTCATCGGGCGGGTTGATTTCTGGAGAGGGTGGACGGGGAAACCTTAACAATTTGGACGATTCAAGTTTGCCCATGGCATCCGAAGAAAAGAAAGGAGTGCAGGTCTGGTTCATATGTCTAAAAGAGGTCGAAGCCCAGAAGGCGTTTAACGTTGGGACTCAACTTGCTGAAAAGACTGGAGGGATATTCAACGGCATCAACTTCTTCACTCTTGGCAGTCCGCCTCAATACAAGCAAGCGGCAAACCTATTCGTTGCTCCTGAGCACGTTGGAGAGGTGGTAGACACGTTCGCCCGGGAATTCGGACTTTCCCAGAAGGACGGCTACATATTTCAAGCCCTTCCGAGTTCGCAATACATTCCGAGAAACCAACCCGATCGGACAGCTAACTAGACTGAGACTTACTCGCATCGTGTATTATTGTCATCCGCTTGTTCTCTCCGTCGACCCTTGTTCCGCGAACCTCGACCGAGGCCCTCCCTCCCGCTCAGCGGTTTGACTCGATTGTGGAATATTTGAACTCCCCTTAGTATCAGCGTGCCCATCGGCTTTACTTCTTTCCATCGAACGAGTACATCGACCGTCGCGAGCGAGATGGAACTCTATCCATGAAACCGGGGGGGTCCGATGTGGAGAGCCTATCCCTCTGCCCCGACTCTCTTCAGCGAGCAGATGCCCATGGCAAGCACGCCGATGACGAATATCCCCGCGAAAAACCAGAGGACGTCGCCCGTCTCGAGAATCACGCTGGTCTGGTAGATGTACGACCTCAAGGCAACGTCTATTGCCAGCCCCCAAAACCCGATGGCAGTTATCCCGGAGCCGATCGCAAACACCGTCTCCTTGATGCTGAGAGAGCCATTCCCGGGTTCCTCAGCGTTCATCCTGGCATCAACTCATCTATCGCCGCGAGAAAGAGCGATACGTGTTCGGTAAATAAACGCGTTGGGAAGGTGAGGAGGAGCGGCGGTTCGCCTCCCCGTCATCAGACGCGTTTGAGATCCCACCCACCGCCAGCGACGCAATCCGCCGTGGCGATGGACAATAATGATGAAATAGGGGGGAAGGAAGGCCACTCGTAAACTTGCCGAAGGCGCTCTACGCGGGGTCGGATTAGAATGTCAGTCTCAAAGGTGGAATGCAAGGTCTCGGTCAGAGGGAAGGGCGAATTCATGATCGACCTCTACAAACACCTCGCCCCCATCACGGTCAGCGCCATCCTGAGGTCGCTCCCTATGAGCGCGAGGGTCACAATCTATCCGAAGGCGATGGTCTGCATCCTCACGGGGCTCAAGACCGGGGTCGAGAAGCAGAGGCTCGAGTACAGCAAGGGGGAGATCGCTTTTCTGGCGGCTAACGGATCGCTCTGCTTCTTCATGAGCGCCGCGAAGAGTCAGAGCCCGCTGAATCCAGTAGGCAAGGTGACGTCGAACCCAGAGCTCCTGGAGAAGCTTTCTCCCGGAGACGTCATGGAGCTGACTCAGGTCCGCGAGATCGAGGCGGACGCCCAGACATAGTGGCCGCTGAAACCGCCAACCTTCGACACGAGACCCTTCGACTCGAGCGAGCCCAGTATCGCCCGCGCTATCGACGCGCTCACGTTGAGGCTCCTCGCCGCCGAATAAACCGTAATCGCTTTCTGGGAAGAGAGGCTCTTCATGAAATCCTGGTCGCTCAACTTGGGCATAAGGACCTCGACCCGTTTCCTCTCACCCATCGGCTTGGCTTCTTTGGTGGTGGTCGTCGTCGCCTTCTTCTTGCTACCGTCCTGCTGTGTCTCCCCGTCCTCGTTCTGGGTCTTTTCCATCGAGGCGAGAGTCTTCTTCTTGGTTCCGCCCATCTATATCACTCGACCTTCCGCGCGTTAGGGTGAATAATTAAGCTTCCCCTCGGGTGAGCGGCGGAGAGGCGGGGTCCTCGCGCTTCTCCTCCCCGCTCAGCTCCTGGAGCAGCTTGAGCAGCGACAACCCTACTGGAGTCAGTTGATACATCTTCACGCGACCGTAGGCAATCTTGTCGTCGAGAAAACCGTATTTCTTCATCACGGCGACGTGCCTGTCCACAGACTTCCAGTCCAGTCCCAGTTCTTCGGCCAGCTGCAGCCTGTCCTTCGGGACCGAGAGAGCGTCGAGAAGCCTGATCCTTGTCTTGGCGCCCTTCATCCTCACGAAGAGGGTGAAGACGTCGGAATCGAAGCCGAGGTCCGTCCACTTGGACCTCATCCTGCCCCTCCATATCCACATTCCGCCGACGGCGACCCAGCTGCCCGGAGCGAGCAACAGGGAGTGGTCTTCAAAGAAGCCGATGAGCGCGGCCGAGACGGACGAGCTCCCCGCGGCAGCGACCGCAGTCGTGTAAGTACCGTTGGAGTTCGCGCTGTTCACGGTCGTCGAAAGGGAAGGCTGTGAGGTAGCGAGTGTCGACGTGGTCGTGGAGGTACTGCTCAAGGCAGATTCCGCCGCCGCCGTCGTAGAACTCACGGACGCGGAACCGGAGGTTTGCGTCACGGTGCTCGTGACCGTCCCTGTCGAGGTGACCGTAATGGTTGTCGCCGGGACCGTGGTCGCTGTATTCGTGGGCTGCGTGCTCAGAGTAGTCGTCGCGGTCGAACCACTCCCTGCGCTGAGCCCACCGACCAAACCGCTGCTAGAAGAATACAGATAATATCCGAGGAAAGCGGTGTTGACGAGCGCGAAAGCTACGAGCGCGACGAACGCGATTGTCGACCGCATGAGGGCTCTATACGAAAAACCTCGCTTTCGTGTTAAATACTTTTGTCCGACTCATATGACAAAAGGTCATGACATCAGCGACCCAGTATTTCGCGCATGAGAGAGAGAAGACTGTTCGGCAAGGTAATGCTCGTGATGGTCGCATTGATAATTGCAGGAGGCGTGGTCGTAGCCGTCTTCAGCACCCAGGACGGTCTGATAGGAGGGCTGAGTGCGGGCGGTTCCTCCGCAGCGAGCACCACAGAAGGTTATGGTTATGGGGTCGGGCCGGCAGGATTGACAACATCCGGGAGCTCGCCGCCTTCCTCGGTCATCCTGGGAGGGCAATCGGCACTGACCGAGACTGGCACGGTCACGATGGAGGCCACCTCGACGGTGGCCGCGACCACCGGCGAGCAATCCAGCTCGACCAACCCCCTGTACGGTACGGGAGCCAATAGTTCCGGCCACTCGATAGAGTTCTTCGGCAACATCGCGATCGACGTCAAGGACCCCTCTGCGAGCCTCCAGCAGGTCAGCGCGGTCGCTGCCGGTCTCGGCGGCTACGTTGCTGCGACGAGCTATGACTCCTCGGAGAACGGCTCAGCCTCGATAACGCTGATGGTGCCGGCGCAGAACTTCCAGGCGGCGATGGCGCAGCTGCAGGGGCTCGGCACGGTCGTCAACATTCAGAGCTCGAGTAACGACGTGACGGTGCAGTACGCAGACCTGAACGCGACGCTCTCCTCGCTCCTCACGGAGCAGGACTCGTTGCTGAAGCTCCTCAACCAGTCGGCCTCGATCAACTCCACCATCCAGATCGAGTCGATACTCCAGCAGACGGACGCCCAGATCAACTCTGTCGAAAGCCAGATCCTCCAGACGGCGCAGCTCGTCAACTATGCGACAATCTCGGTCACACTCGAGACCGCAGCGAAACCCTCGATTCCCGCGCCGCTGGCGATGAAGCTCTCTGCCACTCCCCGCACCGGCCTTAGCCCGCTGAGCGTGACGTTCGACGCCATCGTTAAGGGAGGCGTCGGCCCCTACGTCGTGAACTACAATTTTGGCGACGGGACCTCCTCCGAGGGACAGCAGCTCATCCACCAGTTCACCCAGGCGGGCACCTATAACGTGACGGTCAGCGCGACAGACCAGACGGGCAACGTGACGCTCGCCTCGCTCATCGTGAAGGTGACAGCGCCCCCAGCAACTTCAGAGCTCTCTACCTTCGCCGGCTCGGTCTGGGCCCTCTTCTCCGGCGTGGTCGAAGGGATAATCGAGGTGGCCGTCGTGGTGATCCCCATCGGGCTGGTCGCATACGCCGCGGGCGTACCCGCTTGGCGGCGATACTCCAAGGCGAAGGAACCGGCGAGCGAGAAGGGCGAGTCACAGAAGACCTAGGCAACGGCGACCCGTCCCGGTGGCGCCTCTCAGCGCCCCCCAAAACTTATCCGGCCCCTTGCGAAAGGGTCAACATGACCTCGAAGACGGCCGGATTCACCCGCGAGGCAACGGGCCTGGTGAAGAACGTCTCCCTGTTCGACGCCATCGCGCTCAACGTAAGCTACATGTCGACGGGCGCCGCGCTCTCGCTCATCGGTTTCACGGTCATCCTCCTCCCCTCCGTCTCCGGCGTAAACCTCGTCTACGCCTCTCTCATCGGCTTCCTGATCTCGATACCCCAGGTGGTGGTGTACTCGATGATGTCCAAGCGGACCTCGAGGACGGGTGGCGACTATGTCTGGATGTCGAGGTCGCTGGGAGGATTCACGGGGAGCGCGGTAACCTTCATGGGGATGACGATGGAGACCATGCCTTATCTCGCTCTCATCGCCCTCTCTGCGGTCTTCGCCATCGGGTCGGTGGGGGTTTCGCTGGGCGACGGCGGCTTCAACGGTCTCGCGGTGTCGGGGGCAGACCCCCTATCCCAGTTCCTGGTCGGGTCGGCCGTGTTCGCTGCGCTCATAGTACTCAACATCGTCAGGCCGAGGCTGGGTTTCAAGCTCATAACCGTGCTCATGGTCGTCGGCCTCCTCTCGCTCGTGGCGTCCGTGGGCACGCTCCTGTCGGCCGGGCAGGCTGGGGTGGCAAGCTACATCGACGGCCTAGGCATAACCGGCGTGACCTATTCTTCGCTGGCGAGTTCGTACGTAGGGTCCACCTTCGACCTCGGCGCGACGCTCTCAGTGCTGCCGTTCTTCGCCATCTTCGTCTATCCATGGTTCAACGCATCGGCCTCGGTCGGCTCGGAGCTCAAGAGCAAGAGCGCGATAAGTTGGAACGCGCCGATCTCGGCGGCGATGGCGTGCCTCATCGTCACCATCCCGCTGGCCACGATGTACTACGTCGGCGGCTTCGGCTTCACGAACGCGGCATTGTCTAATTCCAACCTGGTCTACGACAACTCCTTCAACTTCTGGACGCTCGCGATGGGCGTGACCCAGTTCACGGCGCTGAAGTTCTTCATCGGCGCGGGCTGGATACTGTGGGAAGTTGCCATACTGGCATTCGGGATAATCACCATCTCCAGATACCTGCTCGCGCAGTCCCTCGACAGGTTCCTTCCCTCGAGGTTCGCGTACGTGAGCGAGAAATGGAACTCTCCCGTCTTCGCTCACCTGTTCGACCTCGTCGTGACGGTCGCACTCATCGGGCTCGCAGCCTTCATCTACGGGACGATCTCGTCACTCTACGGGGCGGTCCTCGCGGCCATGGTCTACTTTCTCTTCGTCGGGGTCGGGGCCGCGGTCTACGGATTGCGGAAGGAGAGGGGCGGCGCGAGGGTGACCCTGACGGCAGCGGGAATCCTGATGGCCGCAGCGTTCCTGTACATTTCGTACGAGTTCCTCGCGGCCCCAGGGGTCTGGGGAGGCAACGACCTGGCGTACGGATACATCCTGACGACGCTGGTCGCCGGCATAGTCATCTACGCTGTCTCGAACAAATACCACAAGAGGCACGGGTTCGACCTGTCGATGCTCTTCAGAGAGATACCGCCGGAGTAGAGCGCCACCTCAGTGGCAGGATAAATAGAAGATGCACTTGGAACCGGCGCTTGAAGTTTAGCACGGTCGTCGACGCGTACGAGAAGCTCCAGGCGATCAGCGGGAGGATAGCGATCACCGAAGTCCTGGCCCAGCTCCTCAGGGAGACGCCCAAGTCTGAGCTTCCAATGCTGGTATACCTCACCCAGGGGAAGCTCCGTCCCGACTATGAAGGGATAGAGCTCGGGATAGCCGAGAAGTACGCGCTGAGGGTCCTCCACGCGGCTTCCGGGAAGCCCGTCGAGCAGGTCAGGAAGGTCTACATCGAATCCGGAGACATTGGGACCACGGCCGAGAGACTGCTCGAGGAGAGCAGGCAGGGTGCCCTGTTCCCAGAACCGCTGACCCTGAAGAGGGTCTACGATACCCTGATGGACATCTCGCAGAGGAGCGGCGAAGGCTCGATAGAGTCGAAGCTGAAAGAGCTCGTCAACCTCATCGACGACGCGACGGCGAAGGAGGCCAAGTACATCCTCAGGACCGCGACGGGAGTACTCAGGCTCGGCGTGGCCGACTACACCATCCTCGATGCGTGCGCGCTGGCCCTCCTGGGAGAGAAGGGACACAGGAAGGTGCTGGAGAGGGCGTACAACGTCACCTCGGACCTGGGATACGTGGTCCAGCTGGCCGCTGACAAGGGGCTGAAAGGAGTGGAGAACGTCAAGGTACAGGTTGACAAGCCGATCAGGCCTATGCTGGCGGAGCGGCTCCCGACGGCGAAGGAGATCCTCGAGAAGATGGGAGGGGATGTTGTCATGGAATACAAGCTGGACGGCGAGAGGGCGCAGATTCACAAGAACGGGACCAAGGTCGCGATATTCTCGCGAAGGCTGGAGGTGATCACCCCGACGTATCCGGACGTGGTGGAGTACGCGAGGAAGTACGTGAAGGCCAAGCAGGCCATCCTGGAGGGAGAGGTCGTGGCGGTCAACACCGAGACGGGCGAGTACCTACCATTCCAGGAACTCATGCACAGGAGGAGGAAGCATCGCATCGAGGAGATGATGAAGCAGTACCCCGTCGCCATCAACTTCTTCGACGTGATGTTCGTCGATGGCGAGGACCTCACTGGGGAGCCGTACACGGCCAGGCGGAAGGAACTGGAGGCGATAGTCCAGGAGAACGAATACGCCAGGCTGGTGCCGGCGAAGAGGACCAAGGACCCAGAGGAGGTCGAGAGGTACATGGAGGAGTCTATCTCCCAGGGCGGAGAGGGCTTGATGATCAAGGACCCGCGGGCCACATACAATGCGGGCGCTAGGGGTTTCGCGTGGATCAAACTGAAACGCGAGTACAGGAGCGAGCTCACCGACACCATCGACCTCGTCATCGTCGGCGCGTTCCACGGAAAGGGGAGGCGCACGGGGGCCTACGGCACGTACCTCCTTGCGGCGTACGACAAGAAGAGAGACATGTACCCCACAATCTCAAAGATAGGGACAGGGTTCTCGGACGAGGACCTGGAGAAGTTCCCGAGGCTGCTGAAACCCTATGAAAGCGAGGTGAAACCTCCCAACGTGGAGTCCACGCTCAAGCCGGACGTCTGGTATAGGCCGAAGGTCGTCATAGAGACGATCGCGTCAGAGATAACGCTCTCGCCCATTCACCCCGCTGGGCTGAACAGCATAAGGCCCGGGAGCGGGCTCGCGTTGCGATTCCCGAAGTTCACCGGGAAGGTCAGGGACGAGAAGGGTCCGGAGGACGCCACGACCGTGAAGGAGATCGTCGCGATGTATTCACAGCAAAACAAGCGCATACAGTAGGCCAATCGTCTAGTTTTCCAGACCTGATTTGTCTAGTTGTCGTGCGTCTTCATCTCCCCATAGTTCTTCGTCTTGGTCCTTCCACTTGTCAAGCCTCTCGCGGAACCCCTCCATTCTACTTCCTCCTTCGACCGTAAGCTCGCGCTTCACTGAAAACCGCGGCGGGGTCATGGCGTCATAACTGTCGTCACAGACTTCGGGATCAGCCAACTAGCAGTTTGCCGGTAAGAAATTAAAGGCGCCTGTCCGAGCCAACCGCGTTGAAAGAGAAGGTCGCAATCACAGGAGCAAACGGGACCATCGGAACTGTGCTGAGGAGCGGGCTCGCTGATTTCGATATAATACCCGTGGACCTACCAGATACGGATGTGCGAGACCTCGCGACCCTCGTCAAGCTCTTCACAGGATGCGGAGCGGTGATTCACCTGGCATGGGACCTGGGGACCGACAACTGGGATACAGGGAAGATCAACCCTGACAACGCTCTCATGACCTACAACGTCTACCAGGCCTGTGTCGAGGCGGGCGTCCCCCGAGCCATCATGGCCAGCTCCGTTCACGCGGACGATTTCATGCGATGGAAGGGGCCAGGGATGATGACCCCCGATCGTGTGCCCACGCCCACCAGCCCCTACGGGGCGAACAAGGTCTTCCTGGAAGCGATGGGGAGGTATTATGCCACCAAGGGTCTGGAGGTCGTCTGCGTAAGGTTCGGGGCCGTGAACAAGGACAACCGACCTACGATCGGCAAGTGGGATTGGAGGAAGGCGTGGCTCAGTCACGACGACTGCGTCGGTCTGGTGCGAGCCAGTTTGATGGCTCCCAGAATCTCGGGGAACTACTCGGTGCTTTACGGGGTCTCCAACAACGCTCAGAGAGTCCATGACTGGGGCAATATACTTGGATGGGCCCCGCAGAGCGACGCCTTCGCTGAAGCACTGGGCTAGCCCGGTGGGCTAGGCCCGGCCGGAGGTTCCGCCAGCCATGCTCCCTGCTCCCAACTTTCCTCTCCTCCAGAGAAAGCCCAACAGGATGAACACGCCCGCAGCGATGGGTAGTACTAGCCAATCTCCGCCGAGTTCCAGTCCGACATCGAACGCCGCCCAGGGGAGCAGGCATCCGGCGACGACGGCGATCCGTTGGTGGAGGTTCTCTGTCGCTCCGGTACGACGGCGAAGCGCCTCCAGGCAGAGCAAACTCCAACCCACAAACACCAATATCAGTAAAGCAGGCCAAGGGATGAGCGCGGGGCCCGGTCCGCTCAAGAAGAGGAGGCCCAGCGTGAATGCCAACCCCACGACAGCCATGAGAAATGGCGAACCAACAGGGCGGGTCGTCTTGGGATGAAGGATACCCTTCGGAACCAGCCGGGCAACGATGCATAGCACGACCACGACGGTAAGCAGCGCCGCGACGTCGGCAGCGGGCGGTGAGGAGACGAACGCCTGCGATGGAAAGATGTTCGGGTTGAGGTTGATGTAGACGTACTCCCACGCGACCACGAGGGAGAGGGCCACCAGAACGATGCCCAAACCTCGCTCAGACAGCAGCCTGCGACCTCGGGTCCGGGGGATCCACTCTCCTACTAGGAAGATGGGGAACGCGACAGCCGAGACCGCTTCGAAGAAGAACGCGGTGACGGCGAGGATCCAATTCACTCCCAGCCAGTGCCCGTACGTCCCAAAGTAGCCGACGATGGCATAGGAAGAAGCGCCAAAGATGACCTTTGTGAAGAGTCCTTGGAGGATGAGACCCCAGCCTCCTGCCACCAGCAGCGTGCTCGCCCATCCTTTGTCCCAACGAAGGATGACCTCTCGTATCACGAGAACCCCCAGGCCGTACGTGAGGCCCGCGGGGGAGACGAAGAAGAAGACCAGGACGGAGAACGGGACTGCCGGCGTCCCACCGGTCATGTACTCCGCGAAAGAAACAGCCAGTACCATCATGGCGACAAAGGCGAGAACGCGCTCGCTGACCTTCAGCGTGTCCATGAAGAGCCCGTGGTAATCATTTCTCGGCTCTTCTTATTTAACCCTCGACGAAGGAGGCGTACAACAAGCAGCTGAAGAAGATCAAGTCAAGGCCTGCGAGCCGCGCTCTTCCTATCTTTTAATACGGCTCCGACGGCGCGGGGCTAGCTTTGGATTCCTTGCCGGACGAGACAATACTGGCCCAGGAGCAGGGCGTGATCAACCGGGGTGTCGGGCTCCTCCAACAGGTCGAGGCCGGCTTCGATGCGTCGAAGAAGGAGACGGAGGGGACTCTCATCCTGACCAACAAGCGTCTCATCTACGCACGAGGAGACACAAGCGAGAAGATTGAGTTTGGCACCGGTCTTTCGGGCGGGAAGTCGATCGTCTACTCGGACGCGGACGACCTCGACGACATCAGGTCCGACCCGGCGAACATCTGGATAGATCTGGAGACCATCTTGTCTGCGACGGGACACAAGCACATGGGGCAAGCCCCGAAGCTGGAAATCAGGTGGAACTCCGGGAGCGAGAAGAAGACCGAGTTCGTGCAACAGCTGACTGGGAAATCTAGGAAGAGAAACCTCAGCGATTGGCCATCGGTCATCCAACGATTAAAGGAAGGAACGCAAGAGTTCAGGCCGCTGCCGTCGGCGCCGGACACGACCACCCTGGGAGGACGCATCTTCCGCGTGCTCAGCGACTTTGAAGAGCGGGGGCCCCTCACCATCGAGAGCGAGGTTGAGAAGAGATACAGCGTCGAGCTAGAGCCTGACGAGGTGGAAGCGGCGTGCGAGGAGCTTGTCGCCCAGGGGCTCATCCAGAAGACCGACGTGCCGGGTGAGGCGCCCTTCTATGAGAAGGTGTCCGCCCTCGGCGATGACACTCTCGACGCCTGAAGCCCGGGACAATCACCATCCGGGAGCCGCGGCCATGATTGCTCCGACGATGCGAAAGACGATGTGAAAGAGCGCCCATACGCACGCGCGTCGCTGCTAGAACCCATTCCCTAGATGTCTCACGGCTGCTTCTGACTTGCGATCTTGGTCCTTTTCATCACTTCCAGGACGATCACACTTCCTGTAAGCGAAGCGACCGTCAGAAGGGGCACCCATTCGTAAGAATAGATTGCAAGATCCTTGATGAACAGCGTACTGTAGAACTGGCTTCCCAAATTGGTGTACGACAGGGTTGGAACGTATATGACGACGAACGAAATCAGGCTGCTCAAGGTAAACTTGCGCAGGTTTCTGACCTTTAGGCACAGAAAGAAGATCAGAGGCAGGCTGATGACGCTCATCCGGGGATCAAAGGAGCTCAACACAAACGCGACGCCTGAAAGCCTTGAATCTCTCAGAATCAGGTAGAAGGTAAGGACAAGGAACGCCAACTGAAGCACTCTCGCCTCGCCTTCTAGCCACAGCCGGAAGAAGCTCCAGCTCCAAAAGGTCAGAGCGGAGGCAGAGAGCACGTAAGGTTGGAGAAGAGCGAACGAGAGTGTCAGAGAGAAGCAGGCGAGGGTCCGCTTTTCCACAAAGTCACCCTTCCCTGAAATTTGCCTCATGATCTCGAACAGGAGATAGGCTATCAGCGGAAGTAGAGCGAACTGGAGTATGTCGAAGGCGACCAGGGCGTTCTGATAGTCAAAGACGACGACCAGGGGGACGATGAAGAGAGGAAGGAAGAACGGGGAATAGCGAAAGTTCTGAGGATTGGGCAGTATCGGGTAGTCTCCTGAAACGTTTCCTTCGTGATAGACCTGCGTGGGGTTGAAGATGAAGCGGTAGCCAGCTTCATAGTACGCTGAAAAATCTCTTGCGACGGTTATGCAACCAACGCGCGAGTCACAAAAGGTCTGCGTTCCCGTAGTCAGGGGAAGGGCCGACAACAATGTGAGGCCGTTCAGGACGATCAAGACAGCCGTCAGTACCGAAAAAAACACCTTTGCAGTTCGAAGCCTCAACTTATCGTTCCTCTATCAAAAGAGAACTCGTTTCGCGGAATTCCTGCTGTCGAAAGCATCGTCGCGCCGCAACATACAGCGCAGCAACTATAATTACACCCGTCAGGGCCAAGGCAACGCAATGCCGGACCTATACATGGGCCCCGATGTCTTCCGGTTCGAGCAGGTTGTAATCAACCGACTGATTAGGCCCGGGCAACCAGGGAACTATGCCCTCGGCATCAAGGATGAGGCAGACAACTTCGTCCCGAAGCTCATCGGGCGGTCGGACTTCGACCTGAGGGGGGAGTTGACGAGAAGGCTCGCAACAGACAAGCATCCCTACTTCAAGTTCAGCACTGGCAGTCCGAGGGGCGCATTCCAGACGGAATGCGCGCAGTTCCATGGCTTCAAAGGGAAGCTCGAGAACCTGACACACCCGGTGAAACCCGCCGGTTCGGACCTCAAGTGTTTCCTCTGCGGCCTCTGAGCACCTCGTCACGGAACCTTGGTTTCGCGTTGATCAGGCATGGCGCTGCGCTCGCGCCCTGCAGGATGACCATCGCCGCCCGGTCTCACGACCGAGCCTCGGCAGCGCAGGCATGGGAACGGACCCCATGAACTTGACGACGTAGAGCAAGGCGTTCCCCAGGTCAATCTTTGCGAAATAGCTCCGGCAACGCGGCGCGGGCCTCCGTGCCTATGCGGATCGCCTCCGCCTCGGGGGCGCCCTCGTAAGGCCACCTGACACGGGTGGTGAAACCCGGCAGCCAGCCACCAGCCACAGCCAGCATCTTGTCCGCGGCCATATTGGGGAGCCTTCTCGCGGTCATGAGCGGTGTGACCGTTCCGGCGAAGAAACGACCGATCTTCTCCTCGAGCTTCAGGCCTTCCGCTGGGTCGCTCACGCAAAGCTCGTACCATCTCTGAGCCCCACGCGGGGTCATGCAGGCGACGTTGGAGTAGGCGCCGCGGGCTCCCCGGCTAAGGCCGGTCGCCAGATTGTGGCCCGGGATGAAGACGGATATCTTGTCGAGCACGGGCCGCATGGCTTCATACCAATCGGCGTCTCCGCCCGCGACCTTGATCCCGACCACCGCGGGATGACGGTCCACTATCTCCGCCCATTCTGGTGGAACGAGTTTGCGTTTGGCGTGGGGAGGGTTATAGACGATCAGCGGGATCGGATCCGCCGACGCTGCCATGACATCTAGGAAACGATGGACGTCCTCCATGGTCGGCGGATACCAGTCCGGGAGGATGACCTGGAATCCTGATGGCTCCCAGGCGCGCGCCCGTCGCAGTCGGTCGAGGGAGAGCTGCGGGCTCATGTGCGAGACCCCGATCTGGAAGGGGATGCGCAACCGTTCGCAAGCCTCTGCTAGGATTCGGTTCACTCGGTCGAATTCCTCTTCAGTCTGGGTGTAGAACTCTCCCGCGGTGCCGTTCGAGTAGGCGCCGCTTACGCCCGCGGCCCCGAAATGGCTGACTTCAGCTTCTAGAAGATCATAATCGATGGACTGGTCGGGCCGGATGGGGAGCAGAAGAGTCGCCCAGTTGCCGCGAAGTTCCGTCGGTCGAAGAGGTTTCAAGGGTTCTCTGCCCAGACTAGACGGAGGTTCGATTAAAAGGGCGTCTAGGAAAAGGCGCTGGTACGAGCCGGACCGGAATCGCAAGGAAAAGTCGGACCGTCCGCGAATCGGTCGAAAATCGAGGGATTACGTCCCGGTCATATGGAAGGAACCTTAATTACAGACTCGCCGGGTCGCGTTTCAAGGCAGTTCGATTGAACAAGGCGAGCGGGATTGGCCTGGCATTGCTCCTCGCGGCGTTCGCGCTCTCGCTGATGCCCGCGGTGGCTCACGCACAGACCGCGTCTTCTTCGTACTTCGTGGCGTCGCTCGACGCTTCGGTGGATCCTGGCGCGCAGGACTTCCTCACGAGCGCGATCAGTAGCGCCCAATCGATGGGCATGAGCCACTTCGTGCTCGTGCTCAACACCTTCGGAGGCGACGGGACGAGCATGGACAACATCGTGCAGTCCATATCCAGCTATGAGGCGGGAGGCGGGACGTTCATCACCCTCGTGGGACCCTACGGCTCGAACGCATTCAGCGCTGGCGCATACATAGCGGAGGCGTCCACCCAGGTATACATGATGAACGGGACAGCGATAGGCTCAGCGACGCCGGTGATTAGCACCTTCCCGACGGGCGACAGTAACACCACCGCCGCGTTCACCGCCTACATGCAGGCGCTCGCCTCCAACTTCGGAAGGAACACCACCGCCACCGGACTGATGGTGAGCCAGGGCGCGTCCTACGTAGACCAGCAGGCGCTGAGCCTGCACGTCATCAACGGGGTGATAAACGCCTCCTCGGTCTCGGGAGCTCTGGCCCAGCTCGGAGCCCCGGCCAACACCCCAATTCAGACCGCAGGGATAAGGTCTCAGCTGATCAGTCTCCTGAGCGACCCGAACCTCTCGACGGTCATTTTCCTGGCGGGCGTGCTCGCCATAATGGTGGACCTGTTCCATCCCACGTTCATACTCTCCGCCGCTGGGGCCGCTGCGATCGTCCTGGCCCTCATCGGATTTGGCTACTTCGGCGCGTCCCTCACGGCGGTCCTGCTAATGTTCATCGGCGCGGCGTTCATATTCCTCGAGGTTAAGACGCACCATGGCGTGAGCGCGGTCGGCGGCATCGTGATATTCATCATAGGAGTCCTGCTGATATACCAGCTGCCGTTCTCGACCACCCCGACCGGCGCGCCGGTCGCGAATTTCATCGGTCCCAGCCCGCTTACGTACGGGCTCCTCGCGATCCTAAGCCTCGTCGTGGTCGTCGGCAGCATCTATCTCTACCGGCTGAGGAAGGACCTGTACAAGAGGAGCAAGGGCAGATTCGACCTGAACAACATGATCGGCAAGGAGGGGGTGCTCACCTCTGACGTAAAGGCAGGGACGACCGGCTCGGCGAACATCGACTCGGAAGACTGGTCGGTCACGACCGCGGTGGACCTCCCGAAGGGGACGCGTGTAAAGGTTAAAGAGGTACAGGGGTTCACGTTGACGGTAGAAGGCGTTAGTTCTTGAGCCTATTCTCGTCACTCCCTCTTCAGGGGGTCGCCGACTTTGCCGCCTATGCTGTGATAATCATCGTCCTCATCATCGCGCTGGCACTCATCAGCTCGACGGTCAAGATCGTCCGGGAATACGAAAGGGTGGTCCTGTTCACGCTGGGCAGGCTAGTCGGTGCGAAGGGCCCCGGTATCGTCATCGTTCTCCCGTTCATCAACAGGGTGAACAAGGTCGACCTCAGAGAAAGATACATCGAGGTACCGCACCAGACGTGCATCACAAAGGACAACGCGCCGACCGACATCGATTTTCTGATCTACTACAAGGTGGTCGACGCGGCCCAGAGCATCGTCCAGGTCCAGAACTTCGCTGGTGCCTCCGTGGGCATCGCCACCACGACCCTCAGGTCGGTCGTCGGCGACATCCCGCTGGATGAGCTTCTGGCCAAGAGGGACCAGATCAACAGCATCCTGAGGACTAAGCTGGACGAGGTGACCGAGAGGTGGGGCATCAAGGTAACGAACGTCGAGATAAGGGAGATCAAGCCTCCGAAGGACGTGCAGGAGTCGATGGTCAAACAGATGGCCGCCGAGAGAACCAGGAGAGCCATGGTCCTCGAGGCCGACGGCAAGAGAGAGTCCACCATCCTCGTGGCCGAAGGAGACAAGAAATCGGCGATACTGAAGGCGGAGGGAGACAGGCAGGCCGTGATACTCAGGGCCCAGGGATATGCGGAGTCGCTCAGCGTAATCTACGGCGCCGCGAAGACGATAGACGCCAAGACCATGACGCTGCAGTATCTCGACACGCTCAAGACGATAGGAAACAGCCCGTCCACCAAGTACATCATCCCCGCGGAGTTCACAGAACTGCTAAAGCCGCTCAGGGCACTGATGGGCGACGAAGACACGAAGGGCTAGTCTATCTATCCGGATTCCCGTTCAGAGAAACGCCTAGTCTACCCAGCGGTCTAGACCGTAGACCGCCATGAGGTTCCTCTCGATCACGGGCTCGGCCATCCCCGTAGAGCGCAGCCTCGTCTGCACCCTGGCGATCATCTCGTCCACGGTGAGGTCTGGCTCGGTGAACATTCCGTCCTTGTAGCACTGCGAGCAGTACTCTATCGACTTGGTAGTGCCGTCCATCTCGGTCCCTCCGCCGTTCTCGTCCTTCCACATGGGCGTCCCGCAGCTCTGACACGAAGGCCCGGGTGGTATCGGTTGCACGCAGCCAGCCCGCGATGGCCGGCTTTTATGCCTGTTAGGCCCTTACCCGCTGGAAAGGACTACCCATCCCACGGCCTTATATTGGATATTTTTCATACCCTTAGCGGGGAAATAGTACTGGCAGGTTCTGAAGCCGACCTCCAAGCGAGGAGGCGAACTCTTCTTGTGCTGGAAGACATGGCACGAAGAAACACTGATGCGAGCAGGGTACTCAACGAGGAGTATCAAGCGTTGGTCTCCAACGACAGGGGAGCGCTCAAGGCGTCTCTTGAGAAGATAAAAAAGGCCGAGGAAGACGTCGTGGCGTTACGCAGGGCGCTGATACGCGAGCTCGCCCAGGTGGGTACGCTGCTCGTCAACAAGGAAGACCTCCTGCGGCTGGCTTTCCTTGTCGAAGACATAGTCGGCCACATCAACGGGACTGCGTTCAAGCTCTCTCATCTCGGGAGGCCGATGGCCAAGACGAAGAAGTACCGGGAACCGCTCACGCAGCTGATCAACCTGCTCATCGAGGAGGTCTCGAAGCAGAACGAATGTGTCCGGGCGCTCTCCCTCAACCCCGACCAGGCCATCGAGACGGCGTCGCAGATACAGAAGATCGAGAACGAGATCGACAACAAGCACAGGGACCTGATGAACGAGGTATTGAAATCTGTGAACGGCTACAGAAACCTCATAGCCATCAAGGACGTCATCCAGGCGATCGAGGACACCTCGGACGCAGCCCTCAGGGCAGCCGATTCCACGAGCATCGTAGCGCTCGGGGTATAGGCACGCGGGGGTCATCCGGCTGACCAGTAAGACGCCGACGGGTCGGCTGTTCGAGAACAGGATTGTGGTCTGGGACATCGAGGCTTCGAGGAGGCTCTTCAAGGAAGCGTACTACGGCAAGCCGCTCGGGATACCCAAGCCCAAGGACTTTGAGTTCGATGCGCCGCTCATCCTGGACCTGATGGAGGGATACTATCTGGTCAAGAAGAAGAAACTCAAGGTGGAGGACCAGGAGGGCAAGACGATACAGGCGGAGAAGCTCGAGCGCCTGTGCACCGACTCATATTCTGATTTCCAAGAGAAGTACAGGGTCTACAACCTCCTAAAGGAGGGCGGCTATGTCGTGGCTCCGGGGATCAAGTTCGGCACCGACTTTGCGGTCTACGAGCACGGCCCGGGGATAGACCACGCCCCCTACATCATCCAGGTGGAGAAGACGGGGAACCAGATAACCGCGACCGACATGGTCAGGTCGGGCAGGCTGGCGACCACCGTCAGGAAGCAGTTCATAATCGCCGTCGTCGATGACAAGGGCGAGAAAGTGGACTTTTTGTCCTTCGACTGGTGGCGAGCCTGAGAACCGTACCAAATCGCGGTCGTCAGACAACATAAACCTATAGCGGGATTCTCCCACTTGGCCCTGAAGACCCTGTGCTGAGCGGGGGCCCCGCAGTCGCATGACCTATTGGACTCTGCGCTCTACGCATAGGTCTGACTAACTGTCAAGCTCTATCCCATCTTGCGAAGATGTCGGCGAGGGTACCACGGGCAGAATGACGTCCATGACGCCCATGATTGAAATAACGAACCCGGCGCCCCCGATGCTGTACCAGATGTGCGGCGCGAAGAATGTCCAGATGGGCGACAGGACGTCCATCGGATGATGAAGGAGCTGCAGACGAGGGGCCTCGCCTATGCAGAAGTCTCACTAACGCTCGAGGGACAAGAGATGAAGGAGGTAAGCGAGCGCACAGTCGCGAAGCACCTAAGGACCGAGTGCTCTGTTACGCGCAGGAAAGATTGTAATTTTTGCACCCATACATACATTCATGCCTGCATATACTCCCCTGCTTCCTCCACTCTAGATGAACTCTAGAACAAGGCTTCGAGCTGAGAGGCGGCGATCATCCTCATGCCGTCCCGGATGTCGCAGATGACGGTACGCCCTACACCCGCGATCTCGGCCACCCGTCTTATGGAAAGACTAAGGGCCTCCACGGCGATCAGAGTCACCACGGCGATAATGACAGAGCCGTTGAGTATCTGCAGGTCAGAGAGCATTAGGTGTTCACCAGTACTACCTGGACAACGTACGAGAAGCTCTGACCATTGGAATAGCTCCCTTGAATGGACATGCTGTAGATGCCCCCTGTGATTACGGTCACTGGGACGCCCATCAGGTGCGTGTGGGATACTGTGCTACCCGGCTTGGCGGGCGTGGAAGGGGTGATACCGGTAAATGCAATTGTGTCGTTGGCGCCGGGCGTGATAAGCACGGCCGTAAGACTGGTTATCGCGGACGGAGAGGACGCAGTCGAGAGGGTGATGTTCAGTTCCTGCAGGGCCGGGACCGTGATTATGATTGTGTCGGCCGACACCACTCCTACCGGAGGCAGGTTGGGGCCGCATCCGTTGTAAACGTTGAGCATGGAGGTATCGTTGTTAAACTGGAAGGTCGAGCCGCTGGATATGGTCCCGTTGCCTGGGACGGCTACCTGGATCTGGCTCGTAACCAGCTCCGCGGGGAAAGTCCCGCAGGGGTAGAACACGGTCCCGTCGTAGTAGTTGAACGTGTACTCCGGGACACTGGACCCCTGGTCCCCTCCGTAGCTCGCTCCCATGTAGTTGTAGCAGTTGCCCTGGCTGAGCTGGACGAACTGGGAGCTGTTCTCGACCCGTTGCACCACGGGGGGTATTCTGGGGTCGCCACAGCTGTAACCGGGCGCAGAGATGGTGGAGACGCCCTGGGCAGCAGTGGGGCTCCCGTAGGTTTCGCCTCCCTGGGCGTTAGCCGCGTAGATGAGGGCCGCGGCCGCGACTATCAACACGACCACTCCGATTGTGATTTCCGTCCTCCTACCCAGTGACGCTTTCACTTTTCTGCCTCGGCCATCAGTTGCGTGCAGAGTTAAGCTTGGCCCCTTTTTTGCCTTCCTGGCGCGTAGGTCAGGTGTTCGATGTAACGAGCTCACGCCAATCGGAGGTTTTACCGTGGGCTTTCGTACCAAGCATGGGGCCGGTGGAAAGGTCAACTTGGGCTATCCAGAGATTGAGAGGATTGAGAAAGCATTCTCTGATGTTGTCATTCACATTAATCAAAGGTCGATTTCGGGAAAGAGGCTTAGTGTCTTCCACATATAATACGGCCTATAAACCAAGGCGGCGAGGGGCGCCCGCGATGGAGACGATAAAGGAGGACTCCTTCATCCTGGTCTTCAGAGACAGGAGAAGGAAATGGCTCGTGAGGCCGCTCGACACACCGAAGCTGCACACGCACCTCGGCATACTCGACTGCAAGAGCCTGGTCGGGAAGCCCTACGGCATCATCGCGGTGACGACGATGAACGACACGCTGTACATCCTGAAACCCACCCTTGAGGACATCGTCATGAAGTTCGCGAGGAGGACGCAGGTCATCTACCCGAAGGACCTCGCCATGATAGTCATAAGGTGCGGGATCCACTGCGGCAGCAGGGTGTTCGAGGCTGGGACGGGCAGTGGCGCGGCCACGGCCACCTTCGCGTCGCTGGTGGGGCCCACCGGGCACGTCTACAGCTACGACATCAACACCGAGTTCCAGAGCATCGCGAGGAAGAACCTCGAGAAGTTCGGACTGATGGGAGTCATCACGCTCAAGAACAAGGACGCCAAGGAAGGCATAGAAGAGAGGGACCTCGACGCCGCGCTCATCGACATGGGCGACCCGTGGGAGCTCGTCGCGAAGGTGAAGGAGGCGCTGGCCCCTTCCGCGATGATGGCGGCAATCTGCCCTACGATGAACCAGGCCGAGAGGCTGACGGCGAAGATGAACGAAGAAGGCTTCGTCAACATAGAATCGATGGAAGTGCTCGTCCGGAACCTCGAGGCCCGGGTGGGGATGACCCGACCCTCCCAGATCATGGTCGCCCATACGTGCTACTTGACGTTCGGCAGGAAGGTCGAGGGGGCGGTCGCCGCCACGCAGGAAGAGGCGCAGGTAGAGCCCGCACCCGGGGAAGAAGCGGTCACCGAGACCGCCTAGCGGCTGGGCATCCATTTCCAGCGCCGGCGCCGGCGCCCCGGGACACGGGAAGGAAAGACCGGTTCTCTCCGCTCTTCAGCATCTGCACGAGGACATCAATACGGAACATCAGTCACGCGAAGCAGGCCGTAGCTGCCTGCGGCCAACGCCCCTCTGTGACCGCCGCAGGTCAAGAGAAACGAAAGGTCTTCCCGCAAGAGTTTTAATCCGACTTCGAGACCGGAGGCGCATTCGATGAACTCGAGTGAGAACAGGCAGGACATTCCATTTCTGCTATTCCA
>Ga0182024_10007407_pt1 | contig 23660 bp, 20 predicted proteins | sample P32metaG_FD_120480 | JGI IMG/M metagenome (GOLD analysis project Ga0182024, IMG submission 120480) | Permafrost microbial communities from Stordalen Mire, Sweden - P3-2 metaG (Illumina Assembly) | ecosystem: Environmental > Terrestrial > Soil > Wetlands > Permafrost | place: Sweden: Stordalen... | reverse complement strand
GGTGCAGCAGGCCGTCGCAATCGAACCAACTACTTACAGACAGATTGTAGACTCGGCCATCAAAAGGAAATAACCCAAACCACAACCTGTTGGGGGAACCTGAGTCAAATGGATACCCAGTTGGCATTATTGTCCAAACCAAGCCCAGCGCAATCCCCCAGATGAAGCGCTATCTCGATGAGCAGGAAGGGCGGCCCATCGACTCGGTTTGGACGGACATTCCTCCTATCAATTCGCAAGCCAAGGAGCGCCTTGGCTATCCAACGCAAAAGCCGTTGAAGTTGCTTGAACGTATCCTTGAAATCTCATCCAATCCGAATGACATCGTCCTCGATGCATTCTGCGGGTGTGGGACAACGTTGGTCGCTGCGCAGAACCTTGGCCGTCAATGGATTGGCATCGACATTTCGCCGACCGCCTGCCGGGTGATGGCGAAACGGCTGCGCGATGTTTGCAAGATGCGCGAGGATGAGAACTATTGGCTCCATGGCAAGGGATTTGTAGTGCGCGACTTGCCGTGGACTGAGAAACAGCTACGTCGCATTCCGCCGTTTGAGTTCGAGAATTGGGCTGTCATCGCGCTGGGCGGTATTCCCAACAAGACGCAGGTTGGCGATATGGGGATCGACGGGCGCATCTATCCTGTGGGTTCTGAGCCTGCCGCTTCAGGCAAAGAAGCCGGGCAACTGGACTTCATGGACGACTGGTATCCGATCCAGGTGAAACAGATGGACAAGGTTGGCCGCCCCGACATCGACAAGTTTGAAGCTGCGATGATTAGGACGAAGCGAAAGAAGGGATTCTTTGTGGGCTTCGACTTTACTGGCGATGCGCTCACCGAAATTGGCCGGTTCTTCAGGACCGAACACATCTCGATTGTGCCGCTGACCGTGAAGGACATATTAGACGAGACTATTGCGCAGAGGCTTGCCTGAAGATTTCAGCCCATAATTGCTTGAGGGCGTGTTGCCAGCGACTCCCTGGACTTTGTGGTCTCCCACTTCTCAGAATCGAGAAGTGGGGCACCCGGCGCAAGATTTTCAAGTCGAAATCATCGAATTTGCCTTACAGTATTAGCGAGAGGTGATGCGATGCGATTCTTTCCTGGATTCTTCAAAAGTCGCATGGTTGTTTCAGGCCCCATCCTCGCGACGCTGCTGATCGCTGGGGACTTGCTGGCTGGGAACGCGGTTGCGCAGCGGCCCGATTACGTGCCTCCGGGTACGCCGCCCGTGCAGGCTGATTTCCAGAACTATATTCCTGCGGACCAGATGACGTTTTTGAACGACTACGCGGGCAAGACGGGCAAGGAGATTCAAAAAGACAAGCGCTTCCGTTCCCTATTGAAGCTGGCCATTCCGCGCACTACCTACCACTACGGCCGGGATATGCCGCTCTGGGATACGGTGGAGACACTGCTGGATGGCGCGCCACTGCCTATCGAGATCCGCGACGGCCGTTACGCGATGATTGCCAGCCACGGTGGGCCGTATCTGTCCGGCAAGGCATTCATCTGGTTCGATATGCAGGAGGGGATTGCGCTGGGCGGCGTGTATTTTCATCCGACCAACGGCGAGCCTACGCCCACGCTAGCTATCTATTCGCGGCAACTAACGGACACTTCTCTCTCCATGAGCCAATTGCCGGCTGCCTTTCATCAGGACCTGGCGCAATGGATGCTGGTGACTGATCCAAAGTATGTTTCGCCGCGCTACTTCGTCCCCGAGAATGGCAAGAAGTATGTGCTGCTGCACGACGAAGACTACTGCGCTAACCCGGAGGACGCGCCTCCTGTGTCGCCGGACAAGTGTGAACGGTTGAATGCCGAAGCCGCGGATGCGGATGAGGAAGCGGCCTACTTTATGGCGGAAACGCACAACGCAGCCAATGCAACGGCGTGGATGCTGGGACCGGACCAGGTGGCGTGGGTCAGATTCAGAGACACTACTTGCGGAGTCGATGGCTTTGCATGCCGAATCCGCATCGCACGGCAGAGGACCCGGGTGCTGCTGGGGCCGCGGCAGAACTGAGACCGCGACCGTGTGGGACCGTGGTCTCCCAGGTCTCAAAATCGAGACCTGGGGCACCCAAAGTTTGAGGCTGAATTGCAAAATTACACGGTCGCAAAGTTTATTCCGCGTGAAGCACAACCTCAAACAGCAGCAGGCTCACCGTGGTGAAGATGATGTCGTAGCCGGCGAGCAGCTTGATCCATAGCGTGGGGGCGCTGTCGCCGGTGAGGATGGAGCCGGTGGCGAGGACCATGGCCAGCAGCGCGGGCATGAAAATGGGGAAGAGAATCAGGGGCAGGAGCAGCTCGCGGTTGCGGCTGCGGATCGAGAGCGCGGCAAAGAAAGTTCCGTTAGCGACCAGAGCCCAGGTGCCCAGGGGCAGCACCAGCGCCAACTGCCAGGCCTGGCCCAGAATATGCAGGTTATAGAAGACCAAAAACACGGGCGCCAGCACCAACTGCACGATGGATACAAACAGAAAATTGGCCAGCACCTTGGCCAGAAACAGTTGCGCGCCGGATGTGGGCGCCATGCGCTGGGCATCGAGAACCTGGTGGCGAATTTCGCGCGCCCAGGCCTGGTTGAGCGCGCTCACCGATGCAAACATGGTGGCCACGCAGAGCACGCCGCCGGCGATCTCCTGCGAGAAGGCACCGCGAGGGTCGAAGGCCAGCGAGAAGAGGACCACTACGAGCAGCGCGAAGAAGAGCATGGAGTTGATGGCCTCGCGCGAGCGCCACTCGATGCGCAGGTCCTTGGCGAGATGGGTCCAGAGGGCTGTGGTCATTGGTCGTCTGCCCCCGAAGCTGGATTCTTGCTTTCCCAGGTCTCAGAAGCGAGACCTGGGGCACCCGGCTGTCGGGCTGCCGCTGAAGGCGAGACTTCAGGGTTATATGTGTGAAGGCAAGAACAAGCAACCGCAGGTCCTTCGACTGCGCTCCACTGCGTTTCGCTTCGCTCAGGATGACAGATTGAATCAGGATGACAGATTGAAAGAGAGCGCACATTCGCGGCTGTCATTATTGGACCTCCGGATGTGAGTCCTTGGTGAGGTCGGCTAGCTGGACTTCTACTTCGAGGGCTTGGGCGGCGCGGAGGTAGTCGTCGGGCGAGAGGACGAGCTGGGTTCCGCGGGCTCCGGCGGAGACGCTGATCTTGTCAAAGAGGATGGCGGTCTCATCGATGTAGACGGGGTAAGGTTTTCTTGCGCCGAAGAGAGTGACGCCGCCGCGGATGTAGCCGGTAAGGGGCTGGACGTCTTTGAGGGGGGCCATTTCGGCCTTGCGAAGGCCTGCGGCGCGGGCGAGCTTCTTGAAGTCGAGCTCGGCGTCGCCGGGGATGACGGCGAAGCGGTAGAGATTGGAGCTGCCTGCATGCGCCGGCGACGAAGACTTATCGCTGGAGAACCCGGTGACAAGGAGGGTCTTGAAGACCTGCTCGGCGGGCATGAAGATTTTCTTGGCGACGGTGATGGCGGACAGGTCTTCTGGGTCAACTTCGTACTCGCGGAGCTCGAAGGGGATGCCGAGGGATTCGAGAAAGCGCGCGCCGTTGGTTTTCATAGCGTTGGGTTTCCGGGCGCGAACGAAGCTACTCGGCCTGCCTTCAGAGCCAGTACCCAGTCGGCGATGGGCGCGGCGTGGTCACGCTGGTGGGTCGTGATGACGATAGTCCGGTTGCTCTGGCGGAAGCCGGCCAGCAGCTCGACCATCTGGCTGACGGATTCGACGTCCATGTTGGAGAAGGGCTCATCGAGCAGCAGGAGCTCTGGAACCGGGAGCAAAACACGGGCCAGCGACGCCCGCTGGCGCATACCCTGGGAATACTGGCCCAGTGGACGGGGCAGTTCGGGGTCGAGCCCGACTTGGCGGAGCGCGGCTTCAGGCGATAGACACGGCCGGCCAGGATAAAGGCTGCTGAAGTAGCGCAGGTTTTCCACGGCGGTGAGTTCGTCGTAGAGCATGGGGGCGTGGCTCATGTAGCCGATGCGGGCACGGGCGTCGTGGGGGTCGAGGGTGCCAAACACCTTTACAGTGCCAAAGCTGGGGCGTAGCAGCCCGGCCAGAATCCGAAGCAGCGTTGATTTTCCTGCGCCATTTTCGCCGATCAGGACGTAGCAGCGACCCGGTTCCAGATCCGCCGAAACCTGGCGCAAGGCCGCAAAGGATCCGAAGAGCTTGGAGACGCCGGAGAGACTCGCAGAGACGGGGTGGGTGTCTGGTGGGCGGGCGCTCATTGGCGAAGCTTCTGCTGGAGCGCTCATCCTTACGCGGCCGGTTTGGCGGCGCTTGCGGCAGGCGCCGAGGCGGTTGATTTTGCGGCGGGAGCGGCAGGCTTTGGATTTGACTGGGGCTGATTAGGTCCCGCAGGCGCGTATTTGCTGGCGCACTTGGCCTGCAGAACGCTGGCGTGGAAGACGCCATCGCGGCCGTACGAACCCTCAGCCAGAGCCTGGGAATCGTCTTTGAATGTGTCCGGCGGGGGCTCGGAGCCCTTGTATGCGACTTTGAGCAAGCGCCCTGTTGGGGCTTTCGGGGAGTGGCTTTCAAACTCGTTCAGCACAAAATCCACGTGCGTGCCGTTCTGCTCAATCGAACCTGGAACCACGAACCCTTCCACGCGCAACTGGCTGTGGTAGGCCTTGTCGCCCAGGCCGCCCAACTCCGCAATGGTTACGTAGTAGCTTTTGTTGGCCCCGTAGCCGGAAAACGCCAGCCAGGCGACTGTTCCGAGTATGACGGCCGTCGCAATCCCGATCCGCAGTGTGTTTCCAGAGATTTTCATATTCAACCTCTAACGATACGAGGCTAACCGACTGGGGTCAACCAACCAGTGATGTAGATCACCTTGAATTGAGCCGGAATGGGCTGGAAAGAGACCGGACGGGCGACGGATTGATTCGGCAGATCTGTGCAGGGGCCAGTTCTGTGCGGGTGGCGAGACGATCCAGGTGGGGGAACTGGCAAAGGAGAGTGAGCGGCGGGGGAACCTTACACGCAGGCGGATCAATCCGGGGTGGAGTCAGATTCCTCTGCGCCGTTCGCGGCAGGGTCCATGTAGTTTTCGAGGTAGCCGTTGTGGGATACGATGGGCTGACGATAGGCAACGATGGCTGGAATGAGGACGATTGCAACCCAGGCAAGACCAAGAAGAAGATCAGACCACATGGAAAACCCCCAGTACAATTTGATTTCGCCTAGCCGGCGGTCAAGGTAGTCCGGATACGCACCAAACGACTGTAGTGAAATGGCATGGGGATATAAATTCGCACTTTGGGGGATTGAGGTACGACTTTGGTATTTTGTCTTCTTCAAGCAGAATCGAGTCAGGAGCGGGTAAAGGCTCAACTGGCGCCAGGTTGGTGCGATGCGGTTGGATGGACTACACTGCGGATTTCGTTGACGGGCGATGCTGCCTGCCAGGTAGTGCAGGTTTCAGATTTCGCCATCGTGCGATTGGGAGTGCAAAATGCTGGCCGCAATGGCCGGAGTCAGTATCACTGCCAGGAATGCTGCTGCAATCAGATAATCAGCCACAAGACACGCTCCATTTGCTCCAGAAGTTGACGGACCCAGTCGCGCGGGGCGAACTGGTTCAATCTGAAGAAAGGGTACGTGGAGGTGGCTGGATTTGGAATGGCTACTCGGTGGTAGCCTGGTGGCCGATTGGCAGCACCGCAACTGCGCGGTTCGAGGGAAGATGAACGAGCGCATCTTTCTACGCGGTCAGCGTTGCGGAGGCGATGCAAGAATTACAAAGGACGGGGCACGGTACATCGCTGCACGGGGAAGACCCGAGTCGAAGAGGGAATTCGCAGGAACGAAACCCTTATGCCTCTTCCCGGACTTTGCGCTGCGGTAGAGAGGCGACGATTGCCGGGCAGGCAACCATGGCCACAAAAGCGAGAGCAACCAGAATGTCGTGCATCGTAGACTCCTTCAGGGAAACTCTTGTTTCAGGTCCTGAATCCCGGCCGCTTCTGATCGGGATCAAGTCCCGGTAACATTGTATTCCGCCGTTCGAGTACTTAGCGGCGTATTACCAATCTATACTCTTTGATGCGACAATCAAGAGGAAAGTGCTTTTAATCATCGCGTTCACGTCCATAGAAGGTGGTAACTACTGTCACCCAAAGGTGGTATGTTTGGGTCAAAAATCTGGTTTTTGAGCGGGTTCTAGGTACTCTGGTAACTGATCGGGAGAAATTTTTTGCGGGTCAGCTCTGCGCCAACACCTGTTGCCGATGGTTTTCGCGAGCTGGGCCCTAGCTCTTAGCAGGCTTGGAACTATGGAACGTAGCCACGACAGCCGGACCGAGAACCATCACGAACGCCAAAACACCAACCAATACATCCTTCATGCGGGGACTCCTTGAAACGATTCTTCGAACGAGTTCTTGACGTGCAGAACAAGATCGGCAGAATCGAGACTTGGCTGATGGTAGCGCGGACCAGGGAGCCGTGAGCGTTGATCGGTGGGTCAACTCGAGTTTGAGTTTTCAAAAGGGGAGTAGATCTGTTTTGGGAACGGCTTGGAGGTGATCTTCAACGACGTGACCAAGCTGCCCATCTTCACACATCTCAAGCCGTAGAGCGGTTGTCAGTGTTCAGGTGTCAGTTATCAGTGCCCGCAGTGGCATGAAGCGAAGCCAGCCTTTCGGGGCTGGCTTCGGCGTTTGTGGCTTTAGAGCGAAACCAGAGTTGGTATGCCCTGGAGAACTCGGTACGGGGTTGCGGCTTCGCGATGCAGACCCTCTGTAGTCGCTGTAAGTGCTTTGTTTTCGGAAAGTGGCGAAAACCGGGAGCAGATAAGTCCTTTGTTTCGACGGGTGAAATGGGCAAAAATGGGAAAATGTGAAACTAACGTATTTTGTTTCATAGAGATGGAACAAAAAGGGGGAGGGGTGGGGTACGAACTGGGTGGTACGGACTGGGCACATCCCTGACAGATTGAACCGGGGCTGAGAAGCAGTTCCGGTGATTGGCTTCGGTATCGATGCAGCAGGTTCCCATCTCAGACCCTCTCAGGGTCTATTGTGCGTCGGAGAGGCGAAATTATATGCAAACGCATTCACCGGAGCGGAAAGGAGAAGCGACTACACCAAATGGAATTGATTGATCCTGACCTCGCCCTCGGGAAATGAGGCCGTGATTCGAAGGTCACCCCCCATCGCCTCGACGTAGCTGCGCAATGTGCTGATGTACATATCGGTTCTGCGCTCCAGTTTGGAGATGGACCCTTGATCGACCCCCAGGGTGCTGGCCAAACCCGCTTGCGTGAGTTGGCGGGCATGACGAAGTTCATCAAGAGCCATTTCCGCAATGGCCTTCTGTACACGTTCTTCGGTCCGGGCGCGCCGCTCCGGGGAAATCTGTGCCTGTAGTTCTTTGAAGCTTCTTGCCATCTTCATCTCCTTCAAGTCGAAATTCGTTTAACGCACGTCGCCAATCATCGCTTATCGTCTTCCAACTCTCGCAGGTGCTGGCGATAGATCGCATCCGCTTTCGGGATGTACTCCATGTACCAGCGGGCATTTCCGGTTTTGTCGCCGCCCAGCAGCAGGATGCCAACCCTGCGAGGATCAAAGGCATAGAGCACACGATAGGGACGGCCTTCGTGCTGAATGCGCAACTCGCGCATGTTTCGGAAGCTTGAACCCTCAAGCGTATCCGCGTGGGGACGCTTGAGGTTTGGGCCGTGTTCTTGCAGCAGCCGCACGCCAAAGTTGACGCTGTCCTGCTCTTCGGCGTCGAGGCCGTTCCACCAAACGAAGAACTCGTCGGTAAACTCGACCTCCCATTCCATAACGTTATTATGGACTGGAGTGCATAATGGCGTCAAGTGCATATCCGGGGTAACAGGCGTGCGCGTCGCTGCGGTTTAGTGTCCAGGTCTCTCACCCTTCGCTAGAGAAAAGCGGAGGGGCACACGACTATCGCTGCGCGCGATCACCTGGCTTCCTGGAAGCCTTGTACTTTCCGCAGTCGACCCTTGAAAACGACCCAGATTGCGCAGCGGCGATCGCTGCGGCAATGGCCGAAATGTGATTTCGAACGATGCGCCAGCTATTGGCCGATAGGGACACAATCGCGATCTTGCGGCCGGCTATGTTTTGCTGATGCTCGATCGAGAGGTCGCCCGTCAGGAGAACGTCGTATCCAGCGTCTTCCGCTGCCTTCAGCAACTCGCCATTCTGAAACCCGCCGAATCCAACATACACTGCCGTGGACACATTGTGGGCTGGAAGATGTGCCCGCAATTGATGGGGCATGTTCTCGTCGAGTAGAACTTTCAACGCTGTAGCTGCGGTTTGTGGGAGTGGCCGTATGCCCGGATGCGGCGGATGGTGTCGAGCGAGAGGCTGGGGAAGCTCTCGTGCGTCTCCTCGACCGTCGCGCCGAGTTCTTCGTCAGTGAGGATGGTGTCGGCAGGGATGCGCGTGCCTTTGACGACAGGCTTTCCGCCGACTTTCCCGGCAACGCTTTCAACCAGCTCGCATTCTGACCAATCAATGGTCACAATCCCCTCCACATCTTCCTTCATGTTACCCAGCGCTCTTCGGCAGGTCAACATGTAGATGATCGAGTCCCATAGGATGTTGCCACCCGTCGCCGGAAGATTGAGGGTTGTGGTCTCCCACCCTTCGCTAGAAAGAAAAAAGCGAAGGATGGGGCACCCGGCGTCGCGATGGTGGGGCACCCGGCGCCTGTAGGCGATCTAAGACCTCTTAACCAGACGAATTTCTGGATTTAGTTTTAGGTCAATCCCCAATCCCCATCCTGTGATTGATCCGATTTTCCCTCTTACTAGCAGGACACTCCCCCGAGTTGCAGACTGGAGTTCCGCGCTCACTGAAGTGAGGTGGATATTCACCGGGACACCGCCTTCGAACTTTGGCCCAAATCTAGTCAGTAGAAAATATACCTTCGGATATAGGCGATTCACGGAGAAAAGGGAGACCTCCCAAACGACGATTAGGCTGTTTACGTATTTCTTACGGGCGTGATCTTGGTCGAAGGGTAGGGCAGCATCTATCTCTTGTAAAATCTGGACTGGTGTCGGCTCGGTGGGAGTCCATCTCTGGGAATATCCGTTCTCTGGATAATGGTGATGGACCGCGACGGACTGGCTGATATTGCTCCCGACGGCTACCTGAGAATCGGTGATTGGGCCAGACATATCCGCGCTCACGGGAGAGTCAATAATTATGGGAGAGTTCTTCTCAGCGGCCACCGTATGATCTTTGCTCATTTGAGCTGGCCTCGATGAGGAGGTGTTCGCACTCCTTTCGGAAAGCGGAGAAGGTAGAGGAAGCTCGGGACCCCCGTTGCCCGATTCGTGTCTGTAATCGATCCACGCAAGCCCGATGAGTAGGAACCCCACCAGATAGATCACGAGGTCAACCCTCGGTGTGATCAATTGATCCATCCAATTTGGGATTAGCCTCTCAATAAGCTCCGTCAGGTGAAAGGCCTCCAACATAGTCGAGGCCAGTGCTACCAGGACCAGGACCGCTCCGACGATTGCACTTATGCGAGAGCGCATTTGATCGATCAGCCCCCCGCGAGTTAGCTTACTACGGAGCGACAGCGCTGTGCAGTGTCTGGCGCGTCATGTTGAGCTCCCTCGCCAGCGCGGACTTGCTCTCATCTGCCGCCACCAGGTCCCGAGCTGCCTTCAGTGTAAATTGGATCTGTTCTGTCACAGAAATCTCGCTGCCAGTTCCGCCAACTTTTGCGTAGGAGCGGGTACAAACGCACGGAACGCGGACCTCGCGGTCCGCGCTCTGTTTTCTAGATGGATGCTTGGGTTTGCTGGCACGGCTGAAGCCGTGCCCTTTCAAGGCCGAAGCGGGGCGAGAAACCCTACGCCTTGGCTAACGCGCCGCCGCTTACGCGGTCGTTTAGGATTTCGCGGGCGTTGGCGAGGAATTCTTCCATGGGGAGTTTGCCGGCGTCTACTTCGGCGAGGATGGCGCGCTGGGCGGCGTATTCCTTGTTGACTATGCCGGCTTTGGATTGCAACATGCGCCAGGCTTTTCTACGCTCTACGCAGAACATTACCAATTGACGGCTGAGGGCGCGGTACTCGACCTTGCCGTCTTCTTCCCAGGTGATGTAGACGCCGAAGTCGGGGATGAAGGCGCGGTGGCCGGGGGTCAGGTAGCGGCGGTAGACGACGTCTTGCTGGGTGATGCGGACGAGCATGTTGTCGATGTGGATGAGCTTGGCTGCGGCTTCGGGCTTGATCTTTCTGAGGTGGTTGCGGAAGCGAGCTTCAGTCGTGCACCAGTGGGCGACGGTGTAGCGATGGATTTCGCCGGTGGTCTTGGACTTGGTCTCGTACCAATCGAGATCGATGGAGGGATTGCCTTTGAGGTCGAGAGCTTCCTGATAGGTTTCGCCGAGGCGGGGGTTGAAGACGAACTCGGGCACGCCGCGCGAGTCGCGGACGCGCTGGGCCTGGTGGAGAGCCATGTCGTCGGGGACGCCGTGCTCGGGCTGGCAGGTGGTGAAGGCTTGGAGGAACATGGTGCCGCGATATTCCAACCCATCCAGAATTGCGCGGTATAACTTCGGGGCATTCGCCATCGACACTTGAGCAACAAAAGGAGACCCGTGGCCGGCGAGGAAGGTTTCGGCGACCGTCTTCTTCTCAGTGTTCTTGCCCTGGGTGGCGGAGCCGAAGGAGTTCATGTCGCCGCCGCCGAGCATGGGCGTGGAGTCAGAATTCTGGCCGCCGGTGTTGGAGTAGACCTGCGTATCGAGCATCAGCGTTTTGACGTTGGGGCGGTTTTGAAGAATGACTTTCGACATGTTCTGGTAGCCGATGTCGCCCATGCCGCCGTCTCCGCCGACTACCCAGACCTTGGGCAGCTCGACGATCTCCTGATCGGTCATCAGGGCGTCGGTGAAGTGAGTGTAGTTGTAGTACTCCTGCTCGTTGATGACGTTGGTGTCACGGGTGAGGAGGATGTCGGCGAGGCGCTCAGGAATTACGGAGCGGCGGGCGTGGTCGACGATGAAGCTTTCGCCCATGAGCCAGCCGACGGTGACGCCGTCCTGGAAGAGCGAGTTCATCCACGGGTAGGGGTGGGGATTGTTGGGTGCGGTTGAGCCGTAGACGGTGTTGCAGCCGGTGTGCGCGGCCATGGCCATGACGGACATTCCATTTGCCAGGCGGCCGTCGATGGGCTGAAGGCTCTTGTGGTTGAAGGCCTCGGTGAGCAGGACGGCGGCAATGGCCTCGACCAGTTCTGCATCGGTGATGGGGCCGTGCTCGGCTTCGTAGGCGGCGATGCGGGACTTCGTGTCGGGTACGTCTTCGCCGCCGAGGCCGAGGATGAGGTGCGAAATGGCCTGGCGCAGCAGGGCGTACTCGCCGGGGTTGGTTTCTTTGAGCGCGGCCAGGCGGGCGACACCGGTCTTCTCTAGGGCGCCGGCCTTCTGAACGAAGCGGTCGGCCTTGGCGTGGTAGACGGGGCGCATGTACGCCTCAGTGACGGCGGCGATGGAGCGGAGCACGCTCTTTTCGCCGCAGCCGGCGCAGGCGCCGTCGCCGGCAACGAGTGCGTCGTAGTTGGTGCGGACCATCAACATGTTGCGCAGCGTTGCGGTCTTTGAGTCGGCCGGATTGGCGGCGTTGAAGAGGCCCAGGTACTTCTGCGACGTATCGGGCAGCAGATCGAGGAAGGCTGTTCCGGTTTCGTGCTCGGCGTTGACCTCTTCGGTTTCGGCTACCATGCGGAGGGCGTTGTGGTCGCCGCAGGCGGTGACACAGGCGGCACATCCCTTGCACAGGTCGCTGACGAAAATCGAGAAGACGCCGCCTGAGCCGGGCGACTTGCGCTCGGGCGACGAGAAGATGGCGTTGACTTTCTGATAAGCCATCGGCACCTTGGCGATGATGCCAAAGAACTGGTCCTGCGCGGACGGCGAAAGTCCCTCCACTTCCGTGACAACTTCGCGGAGGATGGTTTGCATGGGCGTGCCGGTTTTCATCTCGGCAACCATGCGCTGACGGGCGGCCTTTTCGATAGCAGGCAGGGCGCGCATCAGCTTGGTGCGGTCTTCAGGATCGGCGATGTAATAGGAGACGGCGGTGGTGAGCAGCGTGCTCAGATCCTGCGAAGTGTTGGGCAGCGCGGTGTCAGGGCAGACTGAGATGCACTCCATGCACTGTGTGCAGTTCTCGGGGATGTAGAGCGGGGTCTCGCGGCGCGCTACGTACTTTGAGGCTGTGTCTCCCGTGGCAGCGGCGATTACGCCCATGGCGCTGAGCGGCGTGGCGGGCTGGTCATAGCCATAGTTGGAGCGGAATTCGGCGTCAAACTTGGTGACGCTGCTGATGGGTGTGCGTGTGCCCTGGCCGGCGGGAATGGGTGTGGAACGGCAGCCGGTGCCGCAGCCGCCGCCGGCAGTGGCAAGCTCGAGGATAGGAAGCAGCGCCTGGCCGCGCAGGCTGGAGCGGTCGGCCGCGGCCAGCGCGCCAATCTTGATTTCTTTCACCTGGTCGAAGCCCTGCATCATGACTTCCATGTTGGATTGCACAACGGCATCGCCCAGCTTGCCGAACTTCTTCACATATTGCTTGTGGACGACTTCGCGATACTGCTCCTGAGTGATGCCGAATTCATTGAGCAGGCTGCTGACTGCAAAGAAGGCGCCGAGGAAAGCGTTGCCCTGCATGCGCAGCTGCAGATCGCCGCGTTCTGTTGCCTTCTTGGCGATGGCGAAGCCGGGGAGGGTGAAGACGCGAATGTTCTTGTCGATGATCTGCTTGCGAGCCCACTGGGGCAGGCGTTCCCACGCTTGTTCACCTTCTTCATCCGATTCCCACACTAAACTGCCGCCTTCGGCCATGCCATCGAGCGGGTTGATGTGGGTGAAAGCCTTGGGATCGCAGCAGAGAACGACGGTGACGTGGCGCAGATCGCAGTTGACGCGGATGCGATCTTTGGCAGCGACCATGAAGTAGCTGGTGGGCGAGCCCTTCTTCTCCGAGCCGTATTTTGGATTGGCGCTGACGTGGATGATTTCCTTGGGATTGCCATATTCGTCTTTGAGACCATCGCGCTCGTAAAGCAGGTCATTGAGATCGCCGATGATGGCGCCCAGGTTCTTACCGGTGGTGATGGCGCCCCAGCCGCCAATGGAGTGGAAGCGCACGGCAACCGCGCCCTCAGGCAGCAGCGAAGGCGTCTCATCCCCGACAACTGCGTAGGGATGATCGATGCCGAGGACCATGAAGCTGACGCCGTCGGCTGCTGTCTTGCCATCCTGACGGGCGCGGCCGGCGGTGGCAAACTCATACGCACCGATCACGTGCTCGGGACGGAAGTCGCGTGAGCCCAGGCCGTAGGTGCCGGAGTAGATGTGCGGGACCTCGTTCATGGCCAGCGCGGGCAGGCCTTCCTGAGCGGGATGGCCCTCATATTGAATGGCCTTCGACAGCGCGGTGCGGATGTCTTTGGCGAGCGGGTTGTCGGGCGAGAGAGCTTCGTCGGTGCGTTCGAGGATGATGACGTGTTTCTTGCCCTTGAGCGCAGCCACGATGGCGGCTTCGGGAAACGGGCGGATCACGTTGACGTGGATGGAGCCGACGGTAACCCCGCGCGTCTCACGCAGATAGTCAACGGCGGCTTCGATATTCTCGGCAGCCGAGCCCAGTGAGACAAAGACTGTATCGGTATCGCCGGTCTTGTACTCGGAGATAAGGCCATAGTGGCGGCCGGTCAGATCGCCGAAATCCTTGTAGGCTTCTTCGAGGAATTGCAGAATCGGCTCGGCGAAGTTGTTGCGCCGGGCGACGATGCCCTGCATGTAGTGCTCCTGATTTTGCACCGGGCCGAGCAGGATTGGGTTGGTCAGATCCATCATTTTGGGAACGCGGCGGCGCGTCGGCCCAAAAAGGACGCGCTGGGCTTCAGTGGGACAGTCGATGATGTCTTCAGGGGAGCCGAGGTATTCGCGGATCAGGTCAGACTCGTGTTTGTAGAAGGTGCGCTCAAGGTGTGTGGTGAGGAATCCATCCATGATGTTCATGCCCGGAGTGAGCGACAGTTCCGTTACGCGGCGCAGGATGAGCGCCTGGTCGGCGGCCTGCTGCGCGTCTTTGCCCATGATCATGATCCAGCCGGTGTCAAGCGCGCCGTAGATGTCATCGTGGCCGCAGTGCACATTGAGGGCATGCTTGGTGAGCGCGCGCGCGCCCACTTCGAGCACCATGGTCGAGCCCTTGCCGGGCGCGTGGTAATACTGCTCCACGCCGTAGACGATCCCCTGGCCCGAGGTAAAGTTGACCACCCGCTTGCCGCAGACCGAGTGGGCAATTGCGCCGCCCTGGGCCGCGTGCTCGCCTTCCGTCTCAATGGCGATGGTGTTGTGGCCGAAGACGTTCAGGTGGCCCTCGGCGTAGGCCTGCTGGAACAGTTCGCCGCCCTCAGTGGAAGGCGTGATGGGATAGAAGACGCCGGCGTCGGCGATGCGAGTCTCGGTGTGGTAAGCGACGAGCTGGTTTCCGTTTGCCGTAATACGAATGCCTGGATAGCGCGCAGCAGCAGTCATAAATCCCTCTCAATTAAGTTCTCAGTGTCGATCTTCTTGTTTCAGCATTGCGGCCTGCGCGAGCGTTTGGATTCCGGGGAAATTGAACCTCCGAGAATCCGCGCCGCAGGCCGTACGTCGGTGCATCGGACCGCTCAGCAAAACGGCCCCGATTGGATGTCCTTGCAACTTTAAAGGCCTCATCGGAAAGGAGGGAACCCAAGGGGAGGGTTGACCCACTGGAATCGGCCTAAAGCGATCCTTATATAAGTATGCGCCTTGTGGATAGAGACGTTGTTCCACAACGTGGGACTCCTTCGCGGGCGTCCCTAATGGTGGTCCGGAACGGCGTGGAATCGGCGCTTTGGGGACATTTTGACAGCGAGAAGCCTCCGTGCCCCACCCTTGCGCTTTTTTCGTGGCGCGAGGGTGGGAAAGCACAAACCCCCGGCGTAAGATTGAGCCAAATTCCAAAGCGTTCTGGGGGTTCTTTTGCCCGCAGGATTGAAGCGTCTCCACAATTCCGGACAGTCCCACTTTGTCACTTTCAGCTGTTACCATCGGCTGCCTCATCTGGCACAGATGAACATGCAGGATGTGTTCCTGGTCGCACTGGAGCAAAGCCGAAAGCGCTTCGCGATGCGCGTCTATGGGTACGTCGTCATGCCGGAGCATGTCCATCTGTTGATCAGCGAACCGGCTGACATGATGCTGTCGCGGTTCATTCAAATACTGAAGACAAAAGTGGCCGTCGAAGCGAAAAAGAAAGGTGAGCGGGTAAAAGGCGGACTGCCGCTTTGGCAGGTTCGGTACTTCGATCGCAATGTGAGGAATGACGAGGGATTCATAATGCAGCTTCGATACATTCATCGGAATCCAGTGAAACGGGGGCTTTGTGCTAAGCCGGAAGACTGGCCTTGGTCGAGTTTTCGAGCTTGGGCGTTGGGTGAGGCTGGGGTTGTTGAGGTCGAGTCGGAGTTGGTGGCGGCGCGACGGGAGGCTGGGAGAATGGGGATTCCTCTGACCGAAGTGCGACCTTCGAGAGAACTGCCGAATGAGAGTTGAGGTTTCCCACCCTTGCACCAGAAAAAAGGCGCAAGGATGGGGCACGGAGTTCTCTGGGATCATCTGCATCGTTCGTCCGGACCAGTCGCCGGTTGTATAGTGACAACCATGGAAAAAAGACAACTTAGGTCGCAGGCGTGGTTTGGCGGCAAGGACAGGGACGGATTCCTCCACCGCAGCTGGATGCGCAACCAGGGGTTTCCTGGGGATGTGTTCGACGGGCGGCCGGTGATCGGCATCTGCAACACCTGGTCTGAGTTGACGCCCTGCAACGCGCACTTCAGGGAACTGGCGCAGCGCATCAAGAACGGCGTGTGGGAGGCGGGCGGGTTTCCTGTGGAATTTCCTGTCATGTCAATGGGCGAAACCAACATGCGGCCCACGGCAATGATGTTTCGCAACCTGGTGAGCATGGATGTGGAGGAGTCGATCCGCGGCAACCCCATTGACGCCGTGGTGCTGATGTGCGGCTGCGACAAGACTACTCCGTCACTTGTCATGGGCGCGGCCAGTTGCGATGTGCCGACGATTGTGCTCTCCGGGGGGCCGATGCTGAACGGGCGCTATCGCGGTGAGCCCATCGGCTCCGGCACAGTGGTCTGGCGGTTCGATGAGGCGGTCAAGGCCGGCAGGATGACCCTGGAGGAATTCATGGACGCAGAGAGCTGCATGAGCCGGTCATCAGGTCATTGCATGACCATGGGAACGGCTTCGACAATGGCCTGCATGGTGGAGTCGCTGGGGCTGTCGCTGCCGGGCAATGCGGCCATTCCGGCTGTGGACTCGAGGCGCAAAGTGCTGGCACAGGAAACTGGCCGGCGCATTGTGGCCATGGTGCACGAGGACCTGCGGATTTCAAAGATATTGAAGCGCGAGGCTTTCCTGAACGCCATCCGCGCCAACGCGGCCATCGGCGGCTCAACCAATGCGGTGATTCATCTGATCGCGTTTGCCGGGCGCGTGGGTGTTCCGCTCACGCTGAACGACTGGGACAAGTATGGCCACGACGTGCGCACCATTCTCGATCTGCAGCCATCGGGTCGCTTCCTGATGGAAGATTTCTTCTATGCGGGCGGGCTGCCGGCAGTACTTTGCAAACTGGCCGAACACGGGCAACTGGATGGGAACGCGCTCACCGTGAACGGACGGACCATGGGGGAGAATGTAAAGAATGCGCCGATCTGGAACAGCGAGGTGATTCGCGACTATGAACGGCCCCTGGTAGAGAGCGGCGGCGTTGCAGTGCTGCGCGGCAATCTTTGTCCCGATGGAGCAGTGTTGAAACCCTCGGCCGCTTCGCCGCACCTGATGAAGCATCGCGGACAGGCGGTGGTGTTTGAAAGCATCGAGCACTACAAAGAGCGCATCGACTCGCCGAATCTGGTGATCGACGAGAACAACGTAATGGTGCTCAAAAACTGCGGGCCAAAGGGATACCCCGGAATGGCTGAGGTGGGCAACATGGGGCTGCCGGCGAAGCTGCTGGCGCGCGGCATTACCGACATGGTGCGCATCAGTGACGCACGCATGAGCGGCACGGCCTATGGAACAGTGGTGCTGCACGTGTGCCCTGAGGCCGCCGTGGGCGGCCCGTTGGCGCTGGTGCGCGACGGCGACTGGATTGAGCTCGACGTGGAAGCCAGGCGGTTGCACCTGGAGGTGAATGACGCGGAGTTGGTGCGGCGGCGAGCTCAGTGGGCTGCGCCGGAGCCGGCATTCAAGAGCGGATACCAGTCTCTCTATGTGGAGCATGTGATGCAGGCAAGCGAGGGCGCGGACTTCGATTTTCTGATTGGGTGCAGGGGGCATGGTGTGCCTAGGGAGTCCCATTGATCGATTGCCACGGTCCCTTTGGGATTCAGCGAAGAGCCCGCCCCGGGGGTTCGTGGTTTCCCAGGTCTCTCCGCCGCGGCGGACGAGACCTGGGGCACCCAATACCATTTGGTTATATACGAAAATACTTTGAGTGAAATGCCGCGGCTGCGGTCAGGAGTGGAAGGAATGCTGGAAGGCAGTTTTCAGTTTGCAAGCTATCCGAGCCTGAGGGATCGCGCGGTACTGGTAACGGGCGGGGCCACGGGCATTGGAGAGTCCATCGTAAGGAACTTTGCGCGGCAGGGCTCACGCGTTGCATTCTTTGACATTCAGGACCTACCCGCGGGGCGCCTGGTTGAGAGCCTCACCGCGGAAGGATGCCCTGCGCCGCATTACGCACATTGCGACCTGACGGATATTGCTGCCCTCAGGAAGAGCGTTCAGGAAGTGCTTGCGGTCTTGGGAACCATCGACGTGCTGGTGAACAACGCCGCCAACGACCAGCGCCACAAGACCGAGGATGTGACGCCGGAGTATTGGGAGCATTGCATGCAGCTGAACCTTAAGCACCATTTCTTCTGCATACAATCAGCGCTGCCGGCCATGCGCAGGGCTGGACGCGGGTCCATCATCAATATGAGTTCGATCTCGTGGATGGTTCCTTCCACCGGCCTGCCGGTCTACACCACGGCCAAAGCGGCCATAGTGGGGCTGACGCGGACTTTGGCGCACGAGCTGGGTCCGGAGGGCATTCGCGTGAATGCCGTGCTGCCCGGCGGCATTGCTACAGAGCGCCAGAAGCAGTTGTGGTACACGCCGGAGTACCAGGCGGAGATTCTGGCCAGCCAATCGCTCAAACGTCAACTCGTGCCGGACGATGTGGCTCGGCTGGTGCTGTTTTTGGCCGCCGAAGATTCGAGCGCAATCACCAATCAAAGCTATGTTATCGATGGCGGCTGGGTGTAAAAGCAGGGTCCAGGGTTCAGGGATCAGGGGTCAGCGAAAGCTGTTTGGCGGAACGAGATGCAGAAGATTGGACGGGGATGGCTCGTGATTGTGGCCCTGGGGCTTTGCGGAGCGGGGTTGCTGAACGCGCAGAGCCCGCATGAAGCGACTGGCCCGCTGACCTCGCGGACTGCCAGCGGGCCGTCCGAGTCTGCGCCGCGCTCAGCGAGTTATCAGCAAGTGCAAGACAGGCTGGCGCGCGGATGGAATACGTGGGATGTAAACAGCGTGACCACTCATGTGCTGCTTCCAGAGGGTCTGGCGATAGCCATCGGCATCAAGCACAACACCACGGTGAGCGGCGACGCATTTCTTCCGAATGCACAGATCGGCAGGATGGGACACGACGCGGAAGAAGTTTTTCCTGGACCACACTCCTGGGATGGCAGCTATACCGACCTGCATATTGCGTGGAAGGGGCACAGTTGGCGCATTGAAAGCGCCCGCGATGGCTCTGACCTGGTTCTGCTTGCCACTCCGTTGCCGGGCAAGCCGACGTCTGTGCTGCCGCCAACCATTGTCTTCTCGGTGAATTTTCTATGGAATCAGCCGGGCACAACTTTGCGCAGGCCAGGTTTCATCGAGACACATGGCGCTCAGGGCGCGGTCGAGATCTATTGCACATGCGAAGATTCTCAAAATGAAAACGCAGCTGAGTTCATCGATGTTCCGGTTGGAGGGCCTTACTTTGCGGCCGACCTGACAGAACCGATTGGCGTCAGCACCGGCAAACGGCGAACGCTTGAAGAGGTTGAGTCCGCCATTGAACGGCAGCGCGCGGCCTACAAGTCCACGATCGCCGCAAAGGGTAAGAGCGGGCCCATTGAGGACGCAATTGAAACCACGATGGGTTGGGACACAATCTATGAGCCAGCCAAACAGCGGGTTGTTTCCCCGATCACTAGAGTTTGGAGCGTCGGCTGGGGCGGCTACGTGCTTCCCGACTGGGACCAGTTCTTTGCGGCGACTCTAGCCTCCATTGGAGACAAGGACCTGGCCTATGCCAATACACTTGAGATCATTCGCGAAGCAACCGTGGAGGGTCTTGTTCCTAACTATGCGCGGTCAGGGCAGTGGAAGAGTTTCGATCGCTCGGAGCCTCCGGTGGGCGCCATTACCGTGCTGGGTATTTATAAACAATTCCACGAGCGCTGGTTTCTTGAGGACGCATACAAGCCGCTGCTCGTATGGAATCGGTGGTGGGCCGCGCATCGCGACATACAGGGCTACCTGGCGTGGGGCAGCGACGGAGATAATGCGCCGGGAAACGCGGACGATGGCACGGGAGGAACGCGCACAGGAGCGATTCTGGAGTCAGGGCTGGATAACAGTCCGATGTACGATGCCGCGATTTACAACGCGCAATCGCACTTGCTTGAATACGGCGATGTGGGCCTGATGAGCATGTATATCGCGGATTGCGATGCACTTGCTGAGATTGCCGATGTTCTCGAAACGCCCGCGGACGCGAAGGAACTCCGTGACCGCGGCACGCGCTATCGGGCAAAGCTGATAACGATGTGGGATGAGCAAGCGGGCATTTTTCTCAACAAGGACCTGCACACGGGGCAGCCGAGCATGAGGCTTTCTCCTACCAACTTCTATCCCATGCTGGCCAATGCGGCCACTCCTGACCAGGCAAAAGAGATGCTTGCAAAGCATTTGCTCAATAGCAACGAATTCTGGGGCGAGTGGGTCATTCCCTCCATTGCGCGCGACGATCCGGCATTCCACGATCAGGATTACTGGCGGGGCAGAATCTGGGGACCGATGAACTATCTCGTCTATCTCGGACTGAGTAACTACGAGGATGCGGAGATACGCAGGCAGTTTGCGGAGAAGTCATACAGTTTGTTCCTGAAAGAGTGGAACGAAAAAGGCCATGTGCATGAGAATTACAACGCCATTCTCGGCACGGGCGACGATGTTTCATCGAGTGACCGCTTCTACCATTGGGGTGCTCTGCTCGGGTACGTCGAATATCTGGAGCAGAACCGGGACGAGAAATCTGCGCAGCCGGCGAAGTGAGACGCATCATTTGTTCCGGCGCGACTCAGGCGAAGGGCGGCCTGAAGGGTTTCGCCTTTTTTTGGTACTCTAACAACCAGGAGCCTCCGCCATGGACATTACTTCACCGTTCTTTGTCGTTCCCGTAATCATCGTGGTGTTTGTGGTGTCGATTCTTTTTGCCACCAGCAGCAAGGAAGACGGCCACTCGTCGCATTGATTTGGACCCGCGTGTGCCGTGAAGGCGGGATGCTCCTTCAATCCACGATTCAACGATGGACAGATAGGCGCGCCAACGAAAAGAGCCCACTGCATTGTGCAGCGGGCTCTCTTTGTGCTCGCAGGAATGACGCGCGCGGAGTTGCGATCTAAATTCCGCTCTTGTCGTCCTTGTTTTTGTCCTTATCCTTATCTTTGTCCTTGTCGTTCTTCTTGTCCTTATCTTTGTCCGTTTTTGCGGGTGGAGTGGCGCCCGGCTTTGCATCCTTGGCCGGCTCACCATTTGGCTTTGTGGCCGTGGGAGCGGCGGGCTTTGCAGCCGGCTCCGCAGGGGTCTTCTCCTCCGGACGCGGCGGCGTTTTCGTCTCTGGTTGCGGTGTTGGCTTTACCTCCGGCTTTGGAGCGGGCGGAGGAGCCGACTTCCCAACCGGTGGTGCAACTGGTTTGGGAGCGGACTCCGGCGCCGGTTTGGCGGAAGGCGCGGCGGCAGGAGCTGCGTGGTACGCGGGCGCGTTCGCGGGAGTCTTTCCGGCATTGGGAGGCGGAGCAATCGCGGTGTGCCCAGGAAAAGGTTTCACCACCGGGGCCGGCTTGACTGGGGGTTCCACCGGCTTGGCGCCCGGCGTAGCCGAGACCGCCTTGCCCTTTTCGTTGATCAGAACCGGTCTCGCTGCAGCAACCGGTACTGGCCGCGACGGAGGATGGCCAACGAACGACTGAGGCGTGGGCCTGGGCTCCGGAGCGGCAAGCATCTGCACGTTGTTGGTGATATTGACGTTCACGTGAACGGCGACCTGGGCGGCCGGCCTTCCTGCTGCAAAGTCGGCATTATTGACCGCGGTGACGCCGGTGGCGCGGTTGGCAAACACGGCGGCGCCAAAGTTGAAGTTCACGTAAGTGGTTTGCACGTGAACGACGTTGGTAACTGTGATATTGGAAATGTTGACGACGTCGATGTAGTGGGGGCTGCAGGGGTACCAGGGCCGATACGGCTCTCCGGGGCCGAGCGGGAACCAGACAGAGACGCCCGGCTGGCCGCCGGCAAAAACCACCAGCGCAGGAGACCAAACGGGATGCGCAGCCGGAGGTCCGGGAACCCATCCCCAACGGCCGTTGAACGAGACCCAGCGTCCGTAGTGGAAGGGCGCATAACCCCAGGACTCATCCTCGACCCAGACCCAGCCCCATGGCGCGTGATTTATCCAGTGGCCATTGTGGTAAGGCGCCCAGTCAGCCTGGACGTTGTTGGGAAACCATACGGCGCCGTAGGGCGTGTCCGGCGTCCATGTGCCGGCAGCGTCCAGTTCGTAAGCGCCGGGAATTTCCTGGCTAACGTAGCGGTATGAGGCGGCCGCGGCGATCTGCTCATCGCGTGTGCGGCCCCACTGGTCCAGCTCATCCCAGTGTGCGCGGTCCATCCACTGCGGGATCACAGGATTGGAGCCGATCAATTCAAGGGCCTGCCCGGCGGCCAGGTATTGGGCGAATCCGCCAGTACCGGTGATCAGCTCGACGGTGTCGCCATCATAGGTGCTGAAGAGTGTGGCGTCCTGGTCGGGCATCACATCCGCGCGCACCTCTCCCGGAGAGGAAGTGGTGGAGCTGCCGTTGGGGGTATTTATGTAAACTGACTGACCGTCCCAAAGGCCGCGAACGTTGAGGGAAACCGAGCCCTGCGCAACGCCGAAGTAAATGCCTGTGGGCGTCGAATCGATGAGGCTGACATCCGAGTTTGGACCGACTCGCACAAAAGTCTGTCCTACCTGGATCTCAGCGCGGCCATCGGAGTCAGTGAAAATGCGGTCGCCTGGGCCGAGAGGAAGATTGGGAAATGCCTGGCCCCAGTCACTGCTGCCTACCGGCTGGAAAGATACGTTGCCTGCGATGTAAGAGATGCGGCCCGCCTGGGCGGGGGGATCAGGTTGTGCGTGCGTGGGTATGGAGGCCAGAGACAGGAAAGCCGCGGCGGCAATCGCCAACAGCAGCTTCCAGGAAGGGGGGAGAGCAAATCGGTGCATACGTTCAGGTCCTTTCATGGGTAGCTCAAGTTTTTGTTCCAACCAAACCGGGCTGCTCAACGGGAATTGGGAACCCCGGCAGTCAAGCTGGAATACAGGCGCGTTGCTTGCGACGGCTGCAGTTCGCCAGAGGTACACACCTCTATTGTCTCGCATCCGCAAAGCCCGCCATGGTGGGTACTAACCCCGGTTGGCGGGAATAGTGGCAGGAGTGTCGCTGAGAGTTCTGCGAGGCAGCTCATAACTTTAGATTTCAGAGGGCCTTTACGTGAAGAACAAGAACACAGACTGCGACAGGAAGAAATGGGTTGAGGGCGCGATTTGCACAAGAAGAGGTACTGGCCGTGTAGGAACCTGATGAGGCTTGCCAATATGATAAATGCCATTGATGGGAGGATTATGACCACATGAAATTTCGACCCAGGATCGAAACCCATCTGCTAGCCCTTGCCATCTCCGTTTGTCCTGCGATTGCCCAAGTGAAGGCCGGAACTGTGATATTCGGTCAGTTCACGAAGACGGATGTTGTACTCGCTGCCGATAGTGGGTTTGTCGCCGTAGGAGACAACGGACACGTGACGCATGGCGTCGGCGAGTGTAAGATCTTCGCATTCAACGGAAAAATACTGTTTGCGCTTGCCGGCTTGGGCAGCATGAGCGACCCGAAGGGACGGGAAGTCTGGGACCTCGCAGGCCTGGCAAGAACGGTGGCAGCGGGGACCAAGATTACTTCCCTCGATGACCTCGGGGCGTTAGGTGATCGCTGGGCAAACCGCGTGCGTCCACTCCTGGAGGACACGATACGGGCGAATCCGCAGTTGATGAGGAGCCAAGCGTCAAAGGATGGCAGCATTGCAGGTGGCCTATTTAGAACTTATCCGTAAATAGTGATTGTCTGCCTCCAACTGATCAATGCTGCGGCCAAGGTGAGCAGCGCGACGAAGCTGGCTTCTTTCTTCTCGAAGCTGACCAGG
>Ga0182024_10007406_pt1 | contig 23664 bp, 14 predicted proteins | sample P32metaG_FD_120480 | JGI IMG/M metagenome (GOLD analysis project Ga0182024, IMG submission 120480) | Permafrost microbial communities from Stordalen Mire, Sweden - P3-2 metaG (Illumina Assembly) | ecosystem: Environmental > Terrestrial > Soil > Wetlands > Permafrost | place: Sweden: Stordalen... | reverse complement strand
TTCGGGGTGACGAAGTTGGCCGTTCCCGTGACATTCACGTTCATCTGATCGGCGGCCAGGACGCCGGAGAGGGAGTACGTCGCGGCATCGGCGGTGGTGCCGTCATACGTCTTGTTGGCGCCCGTGGCGCTGGCCGTCACCGAAATCGGGGTGATGTTGGCCGTGGTGCTGGCGGTGTTGCTGGATAGGACATAGTTCCCGGCGGCCGACCCGCCGAGGGTGAGGCCCGTGGCGTTGACGGTGATGCCGGTCCCAACGTTCGGTGTGACGAAGTTGGCCGTGCCCGTGACACTCACGTTCATGTGATCGGCGGCCAGGACGCCGGAGAGGGAGTACGTCGCGGCATCGGCGGTGGTGCCGTCATACGTCTTATTGGCGCCCGTGGCGGTGGCCGTCACGGAAATCGGGGTGATGTTGGCCGTGGTGCTGGCGGTGGTGCTGGACAGCGTGTAGTTCCCGGCGGCCGACCCGCCGAGGGCGAGGCCGGTGGCGTTGACGGTGATGCCGGTCCCGACGTTCGGGGTGACGAAGTTGGCCATGCCCGTGACATTCACGTTCATCTGATCGGCGGCCAGGACTCCGGAGAGGGAGTACGTCGCGGCATCGGCGGTGGTGCCGTCATACGTCTTGTTGCCGCCCGTGGCGGTGGCCGTCACGGAAATCGGGGTGATGTTGGCCGTGGTGCTGGCGGTGGTGCTGGATAGCGTGTAGTTCCCGGCGGCCGTCCCGCCGAGGGCGAGGTTGATGGCGTTGACGGTGATGCCGGTCCCGACGTTGGGGGTGACGAAGTTGGCCGTGCCAGTGACATTCACGTTCATTTGATCGGCGGCCAGGCCGCCGGAGGGGGAGGACGTCGCGGCATCGGCGGTGGTGCCGTCATACGTCTTGTTGGCGCCCGTGGCGGTGGCCGTCACCGAAATCGGGGTGATGTTGAACGGCAGCGCGGAGCTGCTGTTACCCGCGTAGGTGGCCGTCACGGTGTAGTTGCCCACGTTCACCGGGGCGTTGGCCGTCGGGCCGTAAGTGGTCGAGCCGGTGCCCGTATAAGAGAAGGTGAAGTCGTTCGGGTAGGTGTCATCCAGCCCCGGACCCTTGGCCTCGGCGGTGGCCGGGAAGGGATTACCCGTGTAGATGCCGCCCGCGTCTGCGACGGTAACCATCAGGCTCGTGCTTCCGTTCGAGCCGTTGTTCGAGACCATCATATCTTCGCTGAACTCGGAGGTGTCATTTGTTGCATCAGTTGCCGTAGCGGTGATGAACGGCTCATTGGCCAGCGTATCAGCTAGCGTCTGGGTGCCAGACAGCGTCTGCGTGTCAGGCAGCGTGAAGGCGATGCTGCCCGAACCATCCGTAGTTGGGACGGTTGTCGAACCGAGCCAGGTCTGTCCTTCTCCATAACCGGAGAGATTCGCCGCGGAGTTGGCGTAGAAGTCTATCGTGTATTCGCCGTCGGTGGAATCAAGCGTCCCGGAGACGGCGAAGCTCCCGCCGGAGTCTGTTACCGAAGTGAGCGCGGGAAAGTTCTGGAAGAGGTTGGGCCCGGAAGAATGCCCCTTAGAATCGTTTAGGACCACCCCTTTGTCGCCCAGATCGATTCCGAGGCCATGGGGCGCGGATTGGCCTGCGACATAAGCTGCGTCATTGGCGTAGATGGAGTTGCCGCGAATGGCGTTCCCGGTGCCGTCACCAACGTCAACGCCATCGACACCATTGTCGGTAATTACGTTCGCGTCGTTCGCGGAAGTTCCGCCAATGGAATTGTCATTTCCGTTGACATAAATGCCGTCGTCTCCGTTACCAAGGCCGGGGCTCCCGGCAGGGTCGGTGCCCACATAATTGCCTGTGATGGCGACACCGTCGTCGTAGTCCTGTATGCCATCGGCTGTGTTGGAAGCCACGACATTTCCCGTAAGCGTGACGGCCCCGCCGTAGATCAGGATGCCGTCGCCCGGGTTCCCCATTTGCAGATCGCTTTTGGAATCGGTGCCGACGTAGTTGCCGGTGGCGGATACAGTTCCGCCATAGACGAGCAAACCATCCCCCCCGTTTTGCACGAGCGTATTACCGGTGAGTGTGGCGAGGCCGCCGTTAACCGTTACGCCGTTTCCGCCAAAACCAACGCCATTTGCGCCAATGTAGTTTCCGGTAGCGGTTACGATGACGGAGCCGTTGATATCCAACCCGTCGCCGTCGCTGTTGGTAATGACATTTTCGCTGACGTTGGCGGCTGTGCCATCCAGGATAATGCCGTCGCCTGCGCTGTTGGTAATGACGTTTCCGCTGACGTTGGCGGATGTACCATTCAAGATGATGGCGTCGCCGGTGCTGCCAGAGAGGGTGTTGCTCGTGAGCGTGGCCGAACCGCCCTCGTCAACGAAGACGCCGTCTTCATTTCCGGAGAGGGTATTACTGGTGAGCGTGGCCGAGCCGCCGACGGCGTTGTCATCGAAATTGGCAACGTAGACGCCGTAGATGTTTCCTGAGACGGTATTACTCGTCAGCATGGCCGAGCCGCCCCCGTCGACGAAGACGCCCTCGTCATTTCCGGAGATGGTGCTGCCCGTGAGTGTGACGCTGCCGCTTTCAACGTCGACGCCGTAAGAAGCTGAATTGTCAATTGTGTTCCCGCTGAGCCGCACGGATCCGCCGTAAACGGTGATGCCATTGTTGCTGAAATTCTCGATCAACAGACCGGTGACGGTGGAGTTGCTCGTGGAATTGCTGGGATTGAAGTCGAGTCCGTCGCCTGCCGCGTCAAGACTTCCATCCAGCGCGATAACGGGCGCGCCGGGGGCGTACCCAAACTGGGTGGTCGCATCAATGGTGACCGGGTTGGTAATCGCTGGGAGCGGCGTTGACGGCGAGATCGTCGGCATGCCCCCGCCGCTATCGGGGATGTCAAAGTTGATCGTGTCATCGGCGCCCGAATTGACCGCGCAGATGGCGGCCCGCAGCGACCCGGGACCCGAGTCGTTTGTGTTGCACACCACGTAGCAGTTGCTGGACAGAAGCGTTCGGCCCTCCAACAGCTCCGGCACGGCGGACCTCAAGGCCGATTTCAGACGGTCCTTCGTCGCTCGAGAAAGAATCCTGCGTCCGTGCAGTGGGTTTCGCTTTGCCTTCATGGTCGGTTGTCCTTGGAGAGCGGGTGGCTCAAACACCCGCCAGGTTCGTGGCGGTTGCCGAGGGCTTGTAAATGTTTCGTTAGCAACGTCGACTGGAACATCTATAGCGGGGCACAAATTGCGCCGCGGAAGAACGCAGATTTCATCGGTATCAAGTGTGGAATAACGTGAACGGGCGTGGTGCAGTTTTCTCGGATCGCCCGTGCGGCTCGGATTTCGCGGTTTTTGACTTGACCGGCGGCGTATTGCCCTCACATTGCGGAGAATCGATACGTTCACGCGGAGGCAATTTGTAACCATGCCAGACCGGCCCATAAGGCGATGTCGCCCCGCGCCCGGCGGGGCTCCGACCTGCTTATCACAACGGTGGCGATGGAGATTATCGGAAACGAAGTGGTCGCACGGACGCGGTGGAAGGCGTGAAAGATCTCGTAGCACCCCCGCTCGGCCGGTACGCGTTCCCTTCGCGGACCATCTTGATGCAGCGCAAATCAAGTCGCGCTAATAAGTAAGCATGCCTTCCCTTGCCGAGCCTTCCGGTGCTGACCCCCGGGCCTTGATCATCACTCAAACAGCGTCACTTTCACTCGCCCCGATACCGGCGCGGCCGGCGCGGCTGACGGCGTTACAAACCGGGCGACGCTCCCGCCGCGGGTGGCGACGATTTCCAGCCGGGCGTCGATCCGTTCGCGCAGCTCGGGGACGTGAGAGATGATGCCGACGATGCGGCCGTCCTGCATCAGGTCGATGAGCGTTCGGATGGCGAGTTCCAATGCCTCTGCGTCCAGGGCGCCAAAGCCTTCGTCGATGAACATCGTTTCCATGCGGATGCTGCCGGCGTGCTGGGCGACGACGTCGGCAAGGCCCAGGGCCAGCGACAGCGAGGCGAGGAAGCTCTCCCCGCCGGACAGCGTCTCGGCGGCGCGGTGGATGCCGGTATGGGCGTCGAGGACCTCCAGGTCCAGCCCGCCATGGGAGCGCTGGTCGGCGGGGACGAGCTTGCGGCGAAGCTGGTAGCGGCCGGCGCTCATGAGGCGCAGGCGGACGCTGGCCGTCTCCAGGACTTGGTCGAGCATTGAGGACAGGACGAAGCGCTGAAATGTCAGGCGGACGCTGTTGTTGCCGGTGGCGACGTCGGCAACCTTGCCGACGATCGAATACTCGGCTTCCAGGCCAGTGAGTTGCTGGTTGGCTTTGAGGATGTTGCCAAGCAGTTGATCGATTTGCTTGAGGCCCTCTTCGGCCGTCGCCTTGCGGGTGAGGTTTTCTTCCAGTGACGCCTTTGCCTCAGCCAGGCCCATCGCCAGCGCATCGAGGTCGGGCGGCTGGATGCCTGCTGCCGCGACAGCAGCACGTTCGGCCCTGACCCTGGCGGCGCCGGCCGCGTGCTCGTGGGCGGCGATGCGCTCCTCCAGGCCGCGCACCTGCGTCTCGTTCAGCTTTGCCGCCTCCAGTTCATGCTCGGAGCGGAAGCCGGCCCCTTCACGCAACTGGGCGAACGCGGATGCAGCCTGTTCAAGCCCGCGCGCGGCGGCTTGTAGTTCCGCTTCGGCGGACGTTTTCTTCTCGATCGCGGCGTGCTTGAACTGGGCCGCCGCCTGCACCGCCTTGTCGGCCGATTCGATGGCCCGGTCCAGGTCCTTCAGCTTTTCGACGGCCGCGGCGCGGGCGGCCTCCAGTTTCTCAAGCGTTCGCAACGACTCCGGGACTCCCTGAATGGACTCTTCGCGCGTGGCCCGCCGGGCCGCTAAACCGGTTGCGGCGGATCGCCAGGCTTGCAGATGCCGTTCGTGCGCGGCTGCGGCCTGATCTCGCCTGGCCGTGGCGATTTCAATCGCCTTTTGCAGCTCGGGCGTTTGCTGTGAGGCCCGTTGGGCCGCCTCAAGCTGCAGCCGGGCCGACTGCTCCTTCTCGATCAACGCCGGCAACATTTCCTCGCTGGCGTCGGCCAGTGATTCGATCAGTGCTTGCTCGGTGGCCCGTTGGCCGGCAAGCTCGGCAGTCAGCGCGCTGGCGGCTTTGGCGAGCGCGTCCGCCTCCTTCTCCTTCTGATCGACCTGGTGCTGATGTTCCTCGATCTGCTCCCACGGCGGTACCGGGCAGTCGCTCCATGCCGGGGCCGGGTGCTGCACCGCGCCGCACACGGGGCACGGTTCGCCGGTGACGAGCTTCTTTGCCAGTTGGGCGGCATGCCCTTCGATGTATGCGCGCTGCAGGTCGGCGAGGCTCGCCTTCATGTCCCGGATGTTTCCGCGGGCTTTGCAAAGCTTCTGGTCCGCCTCTTCGTAATTGCGCGCCTGCTGGCGGATCGTCCGGCGCAGGTCGTCGAGGGCCTGCCGGTCCTTCACTTGCCGAGCGATGTCGGAATGGAGCAGTTCCGCCGATTGAAGCCGCGCCGCCGCCTCTTTGCCGCGGGCAAATGAATCCGTCGCCGACGCGAGCTCTTTCTCGGCGGTCTCGCGCTGCAGCGCCGATGCATCCGCCGTTCGTTTCGACAGAACCAGGTTTCGCTCGGCATCGGCGACGTCCTTGTCCGCCTGTTCGATCCGGCTGACCTGGTCGCGCAACCCCTGGAGTCGCACGACCTGACCATGCAGCAATTCCCGTTCGGGCTTGCGGGCGTCCCATGCCGACGAGTCAGCCAGCGCTTTCTCGTGAGCGGCCGCGGCCTCGGCGAGCGTCCGCTCGGCGTGTTGCAGCGCGTCCCGCCGCGCTTTTTCCTGCTGCCTGCGCTCCCGCAGCAGGGCCTCGTGCGGCGCCAATGTGGCGGCGCGCTTGGCCGCATCGACTGATCGCCGGGTGGCGTCGATGGCCGGAGCGTTTCTCTCCTGCCTGGCGACTTCGGCGTTGGCCGCCGCCTGCTCGTCGAGCTTTTCCTTGTCAGCGCGGGCCGCCTGCAACTGCCGGACGGCATTTTCCTCGTCCTGCTTCAACTTCGCGACCACCCCCGCGAGCGTGGCCGCCTCGTCGGCTCGGGCACTACGAATCACCCGAAGCTCATCCAGGTCCTTTGCGCCCGACTGGTTGAGCAGGACGTCTATCTCGTGGTTGAGCTGCTCGACTCGCGTTCGCAACTCCCGCGCCCGCTCCTTGAGCCGCTCCTGCAACTGCTCGTAGACCTGCGTCTGGAATAAGGTCTGGAGGATGGCCTCCCGAGCGGACGAGTCGGCCATCAGCAGGTCGCGGAACTTGTCCTGCGGGAGCAGGATCACCTGGCGGAACTGCTCGACGCCGAAGCCGAAGATGCGTTCGATCTCGGCGGTCACCCTGCCTGGCTGCGCGGCCAGCACGACGGCGGCATCAGCGTCATTGCCCGCCCCGGTCAGTTCCCATAGCGTCGCGCTGGCGGGATCGGCGGTGGTGCCGTCTCCCCCCTTCTTGAGCCGCTGTTGCCTGGGGCGGCGGCGGGCGCGGAATATCCTTTCCCCGACGGAAAAATCGAATTCGACAAAAGTCGGCGTCGAAGGCGGCGCGAAATGGCTGCGCATCTGCTCCCCCTCGCGTTCGTTGCCGGACGATTCGCCGAACAGGGCATAGCAGATGGCGTCGAGGATGGTCGTTTTTCCGCTGCCGGTCGGGCCGTGGATCAGGAAGAAGCGCTGCCGGCCCAGCTCGCGGAAGTCGATTAATTGCTCTTGCGAGTAAGGCCCGAACGCGGACATGAGCAGGCGGATGGGTCTCACGCGGCCACCTCCCGCTCGATAAGCCGAAGGCTGCTGACGGCCTGGCAAAACACCGCAGCCTGCTCCGCGGTCGGCTGGCTGCCGGTTACCTGCTCGAAGAACTGCCCGAACAAGGCGTCTTCGCTCATGGCTCGGAAATCAAAGCGGGCGGCGGCGCCGCCGGCCTCGATTGCGGAATCGAACCGCGGCCGCAGCAGAGACAACAGATTCGGATAGACCTGCCGCAGTTTGGACATCGGGTCGAGCAGCGCACCGTCATCTTCAACGGTGGCTTCGATATAGTCGTCTCGCGATGCACCGTCCTGCGGTCCCTTGAGAAGCTCGGCCAGCAACCCTCTCACTCGGCGGACGTCCCGGCGAACTTGCAGGGGCACCCGCTCGACCGTGCATTTCCCCGCCCCATCCATCTCCACGATATTGATCGACTTGCGGTGCTCGCACTCGGAAAATGAGTATTTCATCAGCGAGCCGGAATAACTCACCCGGTCGTTGCCGATCGATTGCGGCTCGTGCAGGTGGCCCAGGGCCACGTAGTCGAAGCCGGCAAAGCAGGCGGCATCGACGGTGCCAGCACCGCCGACGCTGAGCGGCCGTTCGGAGTCGCATTCGTCGCCGCCGGTAACGAATGCATGGGCGAGCAGGATGTTGCGCGCGCCGGTCGGGGGCGCGACAAGAAGCGGTTTCAGGACCGAATGATCACCGGAAGTCTCTGAATGGGTGCCCATGGCACCCGGAGGGGTTCTAGAACCGCTTCCAATCCGCGACGGGGCGATTGCCCGAATGAGCCGCCGCATGGCCGAATCATGGCAGACGACCGAGTCGTCCGCGAAGCATTGCCGCACGACAGCCGGCTCGGCGTACGGCAGGGCATGCACCGGCACCGGGCCATGCCGGTCGCGGAACGGGACCGAGCTTACTTTCGCGCTGGGCATCCCGAAGACGTGCAGCCGGCCCATTTCCAGCAGCCGGGAGGCGAACGACAGCCGCTGCGGGCTGTCGTGGTTCCCCGCGATCATGACGACCGGCACGCCAAGGCCGATGGCGATCCTGCACAGCACGTCATCCAGCAGCGCGACCGCCTCCGGCGGCGGGACCGCCCGATCGTAAAGATCGCCGGCAATCAAAAGCGCATCGACGTTCGCGTCGCGGAGAACGGCGACCAAGCCGTCCAGGGCGTACGCCTGGTCTTGGGTCAATTGGGTCTGGTGGAACAACCTGCCGAGGTGCCAGTCTGCGGTATGTGCAAATCTCATTCGACATCCATGTCGTTGAATCAGTGGATTGTATCGCCACGGTCCGGAGCGTCGGATCACTCCGGATTATACCTGAATAATAACCGAACAACAGAGTATTGTCTTCAATAAACCGGGGAATCCCGTGATCCCGTGTCAGACCCGCTTCACCTTCGGGAGACGGTCGAAATGTGCGTCGCGAGCGTACAAGGTCAGATCGTGCTGAATGACAAGAGCGGCAATCCACATGTCATTGGTCGGAATTGGCGTCGCCTGCCGTAGGAGTTGCTGTCTAGCGCCAGCCTCATCGCCACATCTCCGGGTCGATTCGGTCCTGGTCCCAGAGGGCTGCTTCAACTTCGGGATCGCTCACCCAAGATCCCGCGAATTCGCTTAGGTCCCGCCGCTTGGGCAATGCGGTAGTCGCCAACCCCTCGCGGATCAGGTCCAAAGCCACTTCATCGACACTCTTGCCCTGCGCTTGCGCCCGCAAACGAAGCGCGTCATCGACTTCCTTGGGGAGGTGGGTCAGCGTTAAGGTCATACTCAAATCTTAAACAATGCTGACCGCGAATCAACGCCACGTTGTTGAGGCAATCTCCGATTGTTCCTCCACATCGCGCGGGACTGAGAATGGACTGAACTGAACTCCATGACCAATTGCGTTTGACTAGACGTGGATTTATCGTTCCCTGCCATGAACCAAATCCAGGAACTCGAACGCGAAATCATGGAGAAGGTCGGCAAGCTCAATGAGCTGCGGAAGCGGGCGACGCCGGCGCCGGTGACGAACTACGTGTTCGCAACGCTTGAGGGCAAGGCATCGCTGCTCGGTCTGTTTGCCGGCAGGAGCAAGCTGTTCGCCATCCACAACATGGGGCAGGGTTGCCGCTACTGCACGATCTGGGCGGATGGCCTCAACGGCTTCCTGCCCCACCTAGAGAGCGCATACGCCGTGGTCCTGCTTTCGAAGGACCCGCCGGAGGTGCAGCGCGCGTTTGCCAATTCGCGCGGCTGGCGGTTCCGCATGGCGTCACACGGCGGCGGGGACTACATCCGCGAGCAGAGCGTGATCGAAGGACAGGACAACATGCCGGGCATCGTCTGCTATACCCGCAAAGGCGATGAAGTCTTCAAAATGAACTCGAGCGTCTTTGGTCCCGGTGATCTGTTCTGCCCGGTCTGGCATGTCCTGAGCCTTGCCGGCGTGGGGGAAGACGAATGGACTCCGCAGTATTCGTATTGGAAGCGGCCGCAGAAGCTGAGTGACGGGGGATTGAATATTCTGGAGTGAAACCTGGAACGACGCTCTGCAGGCGCTCAATGAGGTTTCACTCGTTGACCTCACAGGGGTTGGAACCCCGCTCGTGCATGCGAGCGATTCGTCCGCGAAGGGCAAGCCACGGTGTGAACGCTGCTGCGAACCGGCATTCCCGCTGGTCGGACGCTATTTCGGAGCTTCTGTCTGTGCGGGGCCTGCGGGTGACTGGCCCGCGGCGGTTTCACTTCGGCGCGAGAAGTCTTCCAACACCTGCGGGTTGAAAAGCAGGCGGTTGCGGCCTGTGCGCAGGAGGTTCTGCTGCCGCAACTGCGTCAGCGTCAGGCTGACCGTCTCGCGGGCGGCGCCCACGGCCTGGGCCAGTTGCTGGTGCGTGATGCGCAGCACCACGCTCCCCTCACCCTCTTCGCCTTCGATGGGGGCGGCGGCGGCTGTGCGGCTGAACTGGAGCAGCGCCTTGATGAGCCGCTTTTCCGTGTCGTCGAAAACCAGGTTGGCGGCGTGGCCGTAGGCGGCCTGGAGCTTGGAGGCCAGTTGCGAGATCAATTCCCGCGCGACCGCCGGCTGGTTGGGCAACGCGGCGAGCAGGCGCTCGGCAGGCACCTCGGAAACGGTGGCCGGGGTTACCGCAACGGCGCGCATGCCGTATCGGGAACCTTCGCCGCGCGTCAGGGCGGGGATGCCGAACCAGTCGCCGGGGCCGAGGATTTCGACGAGCTGGGTGGAGGCCTTTTGCCCAACCTGGCTCATCTGGAAAATCCGGACCTGCCCTTCATGGATGAAAAACAGCGTCCGGGCGGGCATGTCGGCTTCGTAAAATGCGGTACCCGCGGCGGCTTCCAGGCGGCGGGCGCCCAGCGCCGCATCGGAGAGCATCTCACCAATTCCGGTGGCCCCTGTGGGTTCCCCCGCGGCGGCAGCGCTGGTGCCGCCGGTCTTTTTGCCTGCGCCTTCACTGACTTCGGTTGCTACGTCTGCCATGACAAAACCACCTGCTGAATCAGATCGCGGTTCCCGGTCGCGCGACCACCCACGTAGGAAGCCAACATCGGCCCAAGAAGTACGTCACGATAACGGAGCACAGAGTACGTCCCTCGCGACCTGTCTTGGATCGACCGAAGTGATTCCCTGACTGCAAGAGAAGATGGAGAGGATAAACGGACACAGCGATACCGCGTAAGGCCACCGCAGCGCACATTTGCAATTTTTTACATATTTTTCACGCCAGCCTGCACCTGCGGTTGCCGGCTTGGTTCCCCGGCGACCGCGGCCGGGCTCGGTAAACGTCCAATAACATCATCCGCCGAACCGGGACGTTGCCGCGGCACCGGGGGCGTTGTCATTCCTGCCGGGTATCGCTCCCGGCCAATGCATCATGGACATACATATTGTCCGCGCGTTCCTGCGCCAAGGTGCTGGGGGAACCGTGACCGCTCAGCAGCCGGGTTGATTCGGGCAGTCGCATGATCTTCCGAATCGAAGCGTCCAAGACAGCAGGGTCGCTGTCGGGCAGGTCAGTCCGGCCCACCGCGCCCATGATGATCAGGTCGCCGCCGATCAGGATGCCCTCGTCGGGGAAGTGGAACATAACGTGCCCCGGAGCATGCCCCGGCGTATGGATCACGCGGACTTTCAGCGACCCGATTTGCAGTTCCTGTCCGTCATCCAGGTAATCGTCGGCACGGCGCGGGGGAATGGAAAACGGCAGCGGGAAGAACGAGCTGTTGGGCCGAAGCAACTTCGGCTCGTCCAAGCGGTGGATCAGCACGCGGGCAGCGGGAAATGCTTCGGTCACCAATGCATGATCGGCGATATGATCGAAATGGCCGTGCGTCAGCCACAAGCCGATGACCTCCCAGCCGCGTTTTTTTGCCTCTTGGAGCAATGGGGCGACGGTGTGGTCCGGTGCGTCAAAGACGACGGCCTTGCCCGAGGCCTCATCCGCTACCAGATAGGCGTTTGTGTGGGCGATCCCGCCGGTGTTGGCAATTACGATCATTGTCGAATTTGTCCTTGGTCCTTTGTTCTTCGTCCCTTGTTGCTGGTCGTCATCCGGAGTTCCGCGGGCGAATGACAAAGGACAAATGACAAATGACTAATCTTCGCGGATCTTACGCCGCAATTGATCCAGCAATTGCATGTTGCCGATCGTGTCCTGTCGCGACACGCGCGGGGGTCGGCCGTCGAGGACGGAGGCGGCGAAATCATCGGCCTCTACGCCGAAAACGTCCATCCCGGCGTCTACGGAAAATGTCTGGCGTGGCGCGGCAATTGGGATGCCGGACTTTTGCATCGCCGCCAGGTCCATTTTCGGGGGGGTCGAATGGGCGATGGTATATGTTGCGCCGCTCACTGGGGGCTTCCAAGGGACGGGGATTTCGATGTAACCGTCCGACCCGCAGATGAATGCGGTGTTGTCGGCTTGGACCCCCATGCCACAGGTGAACGTTGCGATAATGGGGTCCGAGCGGTCACCGTTCGTGCCGGGAAAACGCAGGAGCCCGGCGACCAGGTCATCCACGCCGCTGGCGTGGAGGTGGCCTGATGCGGTCGCCTCGGTCGGCTCGGCGCCGGCGATGAGGCGCGAAAGACTCAAGCAATAACAGCCGACGTCCATCAATGCCCCGCCGGCCAGATCGGGGCGAAAGCGGATGTTATCAGCGACGCGCGTGGTCCGGTAGCAGAAGCTGGTGCGGATGAGCTTGAGTTGTCCAATGGCGCCGCTGCCCACGGCCTGTACGACCGCCAGAGTCTGCGGGTGGCAGCGGTACATGAACGCCTCCATGAGCAGCCGGCCGGCGCGTTCGGCTTCGTCGAACATCTGCTCAGCTTCGACGGCGTTGGAGGCCAGCGGTTTCTCGCACAGGACGTGTTTGCCCGCCTGCAGGGCCAGGACCGTCCATTCATGGTGCAACGAGTTGGGCAGCGAGACATAAACGGCGTCAACGTCGGCGTCGGTCAGGAGCTCGGCGTAGGAGCCGTAGGACCTGGGGACCGAATGCGACGTGGCAAACGCGGCAGCGTTGTCTGCCGACCGCGACGCCACCGCCGCCAGCCGGCCGCGCTTTGAAGCGTTCACGCCGGCTGAAAACTGCCGGGCGATGTTCCCGGTCCCGAGAATGCCCCAGCGAAGACGTTCCGGCATGAAGGATCCTTTTACCGAGTTGCCATTGGTCATTGGTTACTGGTCACCTGTCATTTGTCACTGGTCCTTTGTCCTTTGTCCTTTGCGGAAGAGCCATCGTCGAATTGCCAACCACGAGTGACCATTGACAAGTGACCATTGACAAGTGACCAATGACAAAGGACCAAGGACAAAGGACCAAGGACCAAGCACAACGGACCCGAGAAGTATAAATCCCCGAAGCATTTGATTCGCCCCCCGACGTTGCGTTTGATAAAGTTAATCTCTGGTCGGAGTAGTTGAATCGAGCAGTCAGGAACAGCACATGCCAAAGACGCAGGAAATCATCGAACGGGGCAAGCGGGTACTGATCGGGAATTATGCCCGCCAGCCCGTCGTGATGGATCGGGGCCAGGGGTCTTACCTCTGGGATGCCGACGGCAAGAAGTACCTGGACTTGTTTGCCGGGTTTGGCGGATGCGTCCTGGGGCACTGCCACCCGGAATTGATCGCCGCCGCCAGCGAGCAGGCGCAGCGGCTGTGGCACGTCGGGAACACGTTTTACACGGTGCCGCAGATCGAGCTGGCCGAGCGGCTCAACCGCCTGGCATTCCCCGGCAAGGCCTTCTTCTGCCACAGCGGCGCCGAAGCGAACGAGGCGGCATGCAAGCTGGCCCGGCTGCGCGGATCAACCAAGGCGCCGAACCGGTACAAGATCATCTCCCTGAACAAGAGCTTCCACGGCCGGACGCTGGCGATGATCGCCGCCACCGGCAATCCCTCGGTACGGCAGGGGTTCGCGCCGGACGTCGAAGGGTTCATCCGCGTGGATCCCGGCGACTTCGCGGCCCTGGAAAATGCAGTGGACGAACACACCGCCGGCATCCTCATGGAGCCGATCCAGGGCGAAGGCGGCGTCAACCTCTATCCCGACGGATACATCGCCAAGGTGCGCCATCTTTGCGACAAGCGCGAGCTGACGCTGATCTTCGACGAAGTCTGGACCGGCTGCGGGCGGACTGGGCGCTGGTTCGCCTACCAGCACGTGCTCGATGCCGCCGGCAAAGTCATCGAGCCGGACATCATGACGCTGGGCAAAGCGGTGGGCGGCGGGCTGCCAGTCGGCGCGATGTTCGCCCGGCCTGCGGTCGCCGAGCTGTTCGGCCCGGGTAAGCACGGCAGCACGCTCGGCGCCAACCCGATCTGCATGGCCGTCTCGCGGACGATCTTCGATGTGATCGAGCGGGAGAAGCTGGTCGAACGTGCCGCGGTCCTGGGCGAGCACGGCGCTGCCAGGCTTGGCAACGATGCCGCGATTCGCGGCAAAGTCGCCGACGTCCGAGGCCGCGGCCTGATGATCGGCATCGAACTCAAGGAACCGCCCGTGAAGCTGGTCGAGAAGGGCCTGGAACTGGGCGTGGTGCTGAACCTGACCGCCCAGAAGGTCGTGCGCCTGGCGCCGCCGATCAACATTACCGCGGAGGATTGGGACAGGGGTTTGGACCTTGTCGCGGCGGCAATCGCAGCGGTCTAAGGTTTGTCAGAGGGCCCTCATGGTCAAACAGTGCATTGGCGGCTGCGCCATTGGAATCGGGTCATTGTTCGTGCTCGCCTGGCTCCATGGCTGCGCCGCCAGCCCCGGCGCCGGCAAAGGTGCCGGTGGCAAAGTGCGCCCGCCGCCCCTGCTGGGCATGGGGGAGACGGTGGGCCAGGTCACGCGTCAGCCATGGCTGCAACTGGAAGTGCACCAGATGACCGTACCGATCGGCGCCGTCAGTCGCAACGACGACTTCTGGAAGCACGTCGAAGAGCAGCGGCTCGACCCGGCCACATATGACCTGCTGCTCAAGAACGGCGTGCGGGTCGGCGTAGCCCCCAACGACGACTGGGAATACTTCAGGGACATCCTCTACAGCAACCACGCCCAGACGAACAGCGGCGTGGCCACCGCCAACGGCGGCGGGACGGTGGAACTGTCCATGAAGAAGGAAGTCCCGGAACAGTACATCTTCTACTTCGACGACGTCGGTGAGCTCCACGGGCGGACCTACGAACACTGCGAGAACCTGCTGGGCATTTCATTCTGGCCCGAGCCGCGCCACCCGGGCGAAGTCCGCCTAACGGTTACGCCGACCATTCGCTCGCTCCGTACCATTTTACAGTATTCCGCGTTGGAACATGAGAGTTCTATTCAAATAGTCCGCCCGGAACACCTCTATAATCTGAACCTGGTGATCGTGATCCCGGCAGAGAGTTTCCTGGTGATCGCCCCGTCGCGGGAGAGCAAGTGGCCGGCGACGCTGGGCAACGCGTTCTTACACATCGACGGGCAAGCCGAGCAATTGGAGCAGGTGCTGGTGCTCGCCCCGCATGTCAGCAGCCGCATTGGGCCGACCGCGGCGGCGCGATAGGGATGACACCACGCGCGCGAGTTGTTAAGGAACGCCGGGGGTTCTTTTGTTTACAGACGGATTCTGACCCTCGGGTGCCATGGGTGCCATCCATGAGCAAGCGTACCCGCTTGCCCGTGCTTTTCGCTCGGTGCGACACGTTCCACGGCAAGCGAGTACGCTTGCCCATGGCAACCATGTGGCAGCATCCGGCACCGATCGAGCGAACAGAATGTCACGCTCGATCCGCCTCAGTCACGGCGCGGAGGAACGCCTCGATCTTCTCGGCTGATTTCTCCCCGCGCGCGGCCTCGACGCCGCTGCTGACGTCCACGGCATGGGGGCGCAGCATGCGAATGACCGCGGCGACGTTGTGCGGCCCGAGCCCGCCGGCGGCGATGATGGGCGGCAGGCCATCGAACGCGCCGGCCCGCTGGAACGCGCGCACGGCCTCCCAGTCGTTGGCCAAGCCGGCCCCGCCCGGCGCCGGGCCGCCGGCCGTTTCCAGCACCAGCCCGCACAGGCGGTCCAGGCGCCCCACCGCCGCGCGCCAGACGTCGAGCTCGGCGCCCAGCGTTCGGCGGTCCACCCGCACCGCCTTGAGGAGCCAGGCGCCGGTCTGATCGATGATCCGGGCGGCCACTTCCGGGGTCTCATGTCCGTGCAGTTGCACGCAGCTCAATCGCAGTCGTTTGCAGATTTCCGCGATCTCGTCCACCGGCGCATCCACAAACAGCCCAACCGGCATTACCAATGCGGGAATGGCCGCCATGATCTTCTCAGCCGACTCCAATGAAACCATCCGCGGCGAGGGCCGGTGGAACACCATCCCGATGGCGTCGGCCCCAAGCCGCCCAGCGGCCGCCGCATCCTCGGCACGACACACCCCGCAGATTTTCACGCGAGTTCGGATCATGAGGCCCGTTATGCTACGCCGTCCGTTGTGGATCTGCCATTCCAATGTTTGCATTCCTTCACATCCTCACGGCATCATGTCCTCCATGGCATCCGGCATGGAGATTCGACTCGATGGCAAGCGGGCGCTGGTCACCGGCGCGGGCAAGGGGATCGGGCGCGAGATCGCGGCATTGCTTGCCCAATGCGGCGCGCGGGTGGTGGCGGTGAGCCGGACGGCGACTGACTTGAACAGCCTGGCTCGGGAGATCGGTTGTGAGACATTCGCGGTCGATTTGGGCGATGCCGCGGCGGCCCTGGCGGCGGCGCAGGCGGCGCTGGCGGCGGGGCCGGTCGATCTGCTGGTCAACAATGCCGGCATTTCCATCCCGCAGCCTTTCCTCCAGACCACTGTCGAGGCCTTCGACCGCACTATCAATGTCAACGTGCGAGCCGCAATGCTGATCAGCCAGGTGGTCGCCGGTGCCCTGATCGCCCGGGGGGCGGCGGGAAGCATCGTCAATCTCTCCAGCCAGGCGTCGATGGTCGGGCTGACCGATCACGCGGCATACTGCGCTTCCAAGGGGGCGTTGGACCAACTCACCCGCGTCATGGCGCTGGAATTGGGGCCGCACCAGATTCGCGTGAATGCCGTCAACCCCACGGTGACGCTCACGCCGATGGGGGCGATGGCTTGGGGCGACCCGAAAAAGGCCGGCCCCATGCTGGCCAAGATCCCCTTGGGGCGTTTCGCCCAGCCCGCCGACGTAGCGCGAGCGGTTGCCTATCTGCTAAGCGACTCGGCGGACATGGTGCACGGCGTGACATTGCCTGTTGATGGCGGTTTCCTGGCCGTTTGACCGGCAAGAATCGTCCGATTATTCCGCACAGACGCACAAGAAGCCTCAACCGGCGTATAACGCCCAGTTCCCCCATTTTGATGTTCCTGACTTATGTCGATGGCTCCTTAACCCGATACGACGGGTAACGCCGCGCTGATTTGGTGTTGTGGCTTGGTTCCGCTGCCGTGCGGCGGTCCATCTCCCAAACGTTTTGGGCCGGCGTCAGGTACTGGCGGCCCCGACGGCGGCTAAAGCCGCCCCTACGGAATCCGAAGGGAAGTACAGAAGGGTCGACGTTATGCTGCTCGCGGCCAACGTGTTCAATGCAGTGATCGATGGGCTGGAATCCGACGCGCGGCGAGGCACGCGCAGCGCGCGGCGCGACCCGCGCGTCCTTCTTTCGACGCGGCTCAACATTCTGCCTTGTCCGCAAGGCGTGGAGCATGGGCTGGGGGCGCCGCTGAGCGTTCCGGTGCGTGACCTGTCGCGGGGCGGACTGCGTTTCCTCTTGCCGCGGCGCTTGCCCCTAGATACACAATTCATCGCGATCCTGCCGGGGGCGGGGCATCTGGCCCATGTAAACGGGACAACTGAGCCGGCGGCGTCCGAATCGCCGCTCCCGGTCAACCCGGTCGAGTGGCTGCAACCCGAAAGCTCGGCCCCGGAGCCCGACGCCGGCATAGCCGGCGGCAAGGCGGTCGATCCGAACCTCCCGCCGCTCATGGTCTTGTGCGGCGTGGCCTATTGGCAACCGCTGGCCAAGGACTTGTTCGCCATCGGCGGACAGTTCCTGCGGGTGATCGATGGGCTGGCGGTGCCGGCTGTCGAGCCGCGCATCGTTTTGCCCGGCGAAGCCGACGCCGACGCCGACGCGGTCCCGTCCGCCGCCCGCCGGGCGTCGTGAACGCGTGCAACCAGTCCGTTCTACTCCACCACCGCGCAAACACCTCGTCTTTGAGTACGCACCTGGTCTGCGATGCCGCAAGCGACGGTATTGCGGGCCCTGCTGCTTCTCCCGACCCCTGTCCTAACTCAACGACCCCAACTCAAAACAGGGCGCCTCAAACGCTGAGAACGCGGCACCGTTGTCGGAAGTGACTCTCACCCGTACTATCCCCCCGCGAGGCGGCATGAGGCTTGCACTCTCGGTTCCTTGTTGTGACGGACAACAAGAGCAACGCCCCCCTCGGACGTGCTGGCCGCGAATGACAATGAAAAACGGTTTCACCGACCATAAACTTTACGGCGTGACTTTTTTCATCCTTGCCGGTTTGATGTACCTCTGCGGCGGTTGTGCCACGGTCCGGGTGACCGACCCGGAATACACCGCCACGCAGCAATTCCTGGAGAATGTCGCCTCTGAACAGGCGGTGGCTCAGCTCTCGATGAACGGGCTCCGCGACCAGCTTGTGTTCGTCGACTCCAGCTATCTCTTCCCGCCGCTGCAGCACCCCATCGAGCAGCAATTGCTGATCGAGCCTTCGTTCGAGCATGCCTTCCTGCTCGGAGAGTTAAGGGCGCGGCTGCTGACGCAGGGCGTGCGGCTGACCTCCGACCGCAATGAAGCCACGGTCATTCTTGAAGTGCGCAGCGCCGGGGTGGGTGTTGACGATTATGAATATCTCTTTGGCCTGTCGGCTGCGGCAGTGAGCAGCGTCGGGGGCACCCTGGGGTCGGCGGCAACCGCTGGCGCTTCATCCGGCACCAGCCTCATCGGGACGCAGATCGCCATCCTGCAGCAGACAAAGCTAAAAGGGTATGCCAGCGTAGCCATTGTGGCGTACCGTGCCAAAACCGGCGAGCTGGTCGCTACTTCCGGCCCATTTGTCGGACGTACCCATCGCGAAGATTTCTGGATCCTGGGCTTTGGCCCGCATACCGTCGGCAATATCCCCCCGGCCGAGAAGTGACGGCTTTAGCCGTCACCCTGAGCGAAGCGAAGGGTCTCCTTTCTGCCGCACGGAGGGCTTTTCGCTGTACTGCAAGATAACAAGCACTTGGATGCATGCGGCCGCTGCTAAGTCTAAAAAGGGGCGGCCCTTTTCCGGTTCTGGCCCAAATCTTGCACCCCAGTCCGGTAACGCGACGGTGTTACCTGCCCAGCCTTTTTCACTGGAAGTAGGGCATATTCGCTACAATGCCGCGCGTACACGGTTTGCGTTCCTTTAAAGAGAAATGTCCGTCTTCAACCGTCCATCTTCTGACCCCCGCTCCGCTCCGCCCGGATCACGAGTTGCGGTGCGTGCCACGCCACCGGCGGCTTCGGCGGAAACGGTGGCGCCCCGGCCGGTGCCCAAGGCTGGCGGGCGGGACAGCACTGCGGTGACCCCCCGCCGACCGCGCTGGCGCCGTTGGCTGGTGCGGTCGGGATTCGGCCTCTTGCTGCTGCTGGCCATCGCCGTCGCCCTGACGCAGATCATCCTGTGGACCAGCATCCCGCGCGACGTGGCGCTCTCGAAACTGCAAACCCAGTTGGGGCTTCGCATCCAGGCCAGGAGCCTGTCGGCCGGCTGGCTCACGACGACCCTTCACGATGTGCAAATCTCGCTGCCGCTGGCCGAGCAATCGGTGGTCGTCGTCCCCGAGATGCGCGTCCGGCACAATTGGCTCCCGTTGCTCCTGCTGCGCGGGCCCGATCTCAAGAGCGTCGAGCTCGATCGGCCCGTGCTCAACGTCTGGCAAAGCACTGATGGGCAATGGAACATCGCCGAGGTCATGGAGCTGCTGGGCCGCTCCGGAGGGAAGAATACGGATACGGCCCGCAGTGCGACGCCGTCGTCACCGCCCCGGCTCCCTAACCTGGTGATTTCCGATGCGACGGTCAACGTCGCCACCGCGGGCGGGAAGAAGCAGCAGATCGGGCACGTGGAGATCCGTGGCCAGGCCCAGGGCCCGCTGGTGTGGGAATACGACGTTTCCGTCGCCGGCCGAATCTCGCTGGTCGGCAAAGTCGCTCCGGGCGATACCTGGAGCCATCAGGTGACGCTGAACGTGAAGCCGCAGGCCGTCGATCTGCTGCGGCCGTGGATGGCGAATGTGCCGGCGTTTGAGCTGACAAACGGCAAGTGGACGGGGCGGATCGACAATGGCGGGCTTGCGGGCCGCCTCGACATCGGGGTGCTCAAGTTCAACGGGTTGGTTGCATCAGGAGCGCTGAACGCATCCAACCAAAACGGAACGATCCAGCTTCTGCCGGTCAATCTGGCCGTAGAGACCGGCCAACCCCTCGTGCCGCGCGTCGTGGCGACGGGCGGCAGCCTGACCTACGACGGGAAAAACGTGGTTGCCAACGGCGTGCAGGCAACACTCGCCGGCGGACAGCTCCGCATCGACGCCAGCGTCGATACCTCCGTCAGCGGCGGCAAGCTGTCGATGCTGTGGGAGGGGTTGACGCTTTCGCCCGGCGGGGCGGCGGGCGGACCGCGCACCAGCGGGTCGCTCGATGCCAGCTTCGCCACACGCTTGGCCGGCCGGCCGGAGATCCGCGCTTCTCTCAACACGCGCGGCTGGCTCTCCGCCACGCGCAACTGGGACGGGAAGCTGCAAATCAACGGTGACGGCAGCAGTTGGCAGAACATCGACTGGGGCATCACCGCTTCGTCATTCACCCTGACCGGACAACAGATTGTCATGCTGAACGGCCTGAGCGTCGCCCTGCACATGGACCAGACCGAGTTGGCCCTGACGAACATCGCGCTGCCCGATAGTGCCGCCGGCTCGGGCGCGGCGGTGTTCCCAGGCGCGGTCGCCAACGCCAACAGCAGGTTGGCGGTCAGCGAAATGATTGCTGCCGCCAGCGCCGTCCCGACCACCGCTCCAATTACCCCGGTAGTATCCACCGGCACAACGAATACCGCTGCAACATCCAGCATCCGGCCCCGAGCCACGTCCCTGCGGACCCTGAATGGGGGCGGGGATTACAATTTCGCGACCCAGGCGTGGTGGCTCAAGCTGTCCGGGCGCGGCTGGCCGGCGCCTCAGATCGAGGACGAAACCCTGGCCTTCAACGTGGACGTGCAGGGGAACCGGGACCTGCTGAAGCTCAACGACATGAGCTTCTACCTGGCCGGGGCCGTCGTCCGCCTGGACGGGACTTATGTCTACGCGGAACCGGCGCCAGTCCACATGCAGTTGGACATTGCCCATCAGCAGGCTGCTCCCCAGAAGAACAGCCTCCAGGCTGAGCGGGTCCAGGCGGTCGCCGCGGTCACCGGCGTCCCGCCCCCTGCCGTGCCGGATGCGGCCCTGATCAATGGTGAGATCGACGGCACGGTCAAGCTGACCGGCAAGATGAAGGACGGCGTCGACTTGGAGATCAAGGGGAAACTCACCGGCCGGAACGTCCGGTTCCGCGGTCATAAGATCGGCGATTTCGACGGCGTGATCGACGGTAAGGCCGATGACACCCTGGCTAAGGTCTATACTGATAAATTTGATCTTCTCGGGGCCAAATGGGGGTTGAGCGCGTTTTATCAGTTCGACAAGGGCGCCACGACCATCACCCTGAGCGTCGACCACCTCCGCGCCGAAGACCCGCGCCTCCAGGAACTGCTGCAACGCGACGACCTGGCTGGTGATTTCAATGGGCAGTGGACCCTTTATATGCCCGGGATCAAGTCCCGCAGCCAGCGGATGGGCGGGACCGGCTGGTTGGAGGGAAGGGCCCTCCTGACGCCGAGTCTTGCCGCCTCCCACTTCCATGCCAACTTCCTGCTCAAAGACGATACCCTCACCATCGATCCGATCGAGCTGCGCCGTCCGGCGGTGGAAATCGCCGGGAACGTCCTCCCCAACTCCGTAAAGGCGGCGCTGGCCTCGGCGACCGCGCCTGCCGAACCCGACTCCGCCACCCCGGCGACTGCCGACGGCGAGGGCCAGATCCGGTTCGGTGTGTCGATGAACCTGGCCAAGCCGGACCACATCACCGTTTCGAAACTGAGCGTGGTAAACTGGCCGTTCCCGATGCCGGCCGCCGGCGCCGTCCTATCGTTCAACGGGAGCAGCGAATCGATCGCCATCGACCTGCCGGACGATGCCGCGAAGCCCGGGTCTGCCGGCAGCTTGTTCCATCTCAATTCGCGCTCGCTCAACCTGGGCGTTTCAATACTCGCTGTCCTTGCCAACGGAAAGACGGCGAAGGTCGGCGACGGCGACCTGGTCGTCCAACTGGATGACCGCGTGGCGGATGTGCGCGACGTGCGGGTGAACCTGCTGGGTGCGACGCTGACCGCCAACGCCTTGCTCGACCTGGACCATCCGCTGTTGGCCAGCGCGCGGTTATGGGTGCAGAACGTGGATTTCAAGCAAATTGCCCAGGTTGTTCCCGCGGTGAATCGGGTTCAGGGACAATACGATTTGACGGTTGCGGTCGCTCCAGCCACCAGCCCCAATTCCCTGGAGCCGTTACAGATCGATGTTTCCCTGCACAGCGTGGGGGCGCGCGTCGGGGGCATGGCGCTGGGCGACGGCCGCTTGCGCGCCTACGCCAATGTCGACCCGGATTGGGGCCTGGTGCGGCTGGTATCACAAGACCAGTCTCCCAATTCCCCCGCCCCGAGCCCCGACCATTGCCCGCCGAAGCGCATCGACCCGTCGATGCCCAATCAAAACACCATCGAAATCGCCGGCGGCATGCTCGCAGTCTGGGCCCGCTTCGTCCGCAACGAAAATGCCGCCGGATACGCCGGCGCCACGTCGCTCTCATCGCAAATCTGGCTCGGGTTCCAATGCCTGGACTTGAACCAGTTGGCCCACATTGTCGACGTGGAGTCGCCAACCATGCCGGGCAAACTGGACGGCACCATCAGTCTTTATGGCACCACCGGGATCAAAATGCCCAGGGGCAAGGGCGTTACTCCAGGCACCGATCCGCTTGCCCAGGCCTCGGCGCATACCGCTGTTCAAGATACGTTCCTGGTGCGCCTCGGCCGTTCGCTATACGGAGACGGCAACGTCGCGTTGACCGACGCTGACATCGGGAACTTTGGCCCGATCGCGTTTCTTTACAATGCAATGCATATCGGGAACGACAAGCGTGGCCCGACCGGTACTGGAGGCGTCGCTTTCAGGGTGGAGGGCGGCTCGCTGGTGGTGACAGCGCTGCATTACTTCAACCGCGGCGTGGAAGTCCGGGCCCAAGCCCGCGTGGACAACCTGGCCATCATTCCCGATTCTCCACTCTCGGGCACGGCGGTGGGCCTGGCCCGGCCCCTGAAAAACTTGAAACTTCCGATCTTGAGCAGCCTCCTGCCGGACGTCGATTCATTCTTGAGCGCCCTTCAGGGCAGTGCCGTGTCGGAGCGCATCGGCGGCACCCTCCACGCCCCGAAAATGTCCCTCATCCTCTTCGGCGACATCGGTGCAGGTTTGCGGGATTTGCTCGTGGGCGACGCTCAAGCCCAGCATGCCGCCGGCGAGTAAAATGAATGCGATTAAAAGCTTGTCGGGAGCACGGCGTGGGGAGTAAACTACCCGCGCGCCGGTGGCGGGTCAGCGTTTGAGCCAACATCCGGTAACAGGCGATCCCAGCAGCAAACAAAAAGCCGGGGCCGCTTTTTTCTACCCTTACTGTGCGCCAACAGAACTTCATTGCCCGGCCAAATGTATGATTCATGGAGAACGAGCAAACTGGCGGCACTTGGATCAACACCCCCTTAGGTTGGCGTTTACGCAAAGCGAGTCGTCGGGCATGAAATGATACGGCCCAACTTCCCCCCACGCATCCACCTGGAGTCTTCAACATGGCCAAGAGCAAGCGACTGGGCGAGGTCCTGATTGAATTGGGCATCATCAGCCAGAAAGAAGTGCAGGCCGCCCTCGATCACGGCAAGGCGCGCGGCATCCGCATCGGCGAGGCCCTGATCGACCTCAAGCTTGCCCAGGAAACTCAGGTGTACAAGGCGCTGGCCATGCAGAACAACATGGAGTACGTCGACCTCAATTCGACGTCCATTGCGCCCAATGCCATCGGACTCATTCCCCCCGATGTCATCCGAAAGTTCCTGATCCTGCCCCTGGGCATGGACGGCAGTCGCATCCGGGCGGCGGTACATGACCCGCTCGATCTGGAAACGCTGGACATCCTCCGCCTTCGGT
>Ga0182024_10007405_pt1 | contig 23665 bp, 23 predicted proteins | sample P32metaG_FD_120480 | JGI IMG/M metagenome (GOLD analysis project Ga0182024, IMG submission 120480) | Permafrost microbial communities from Stordalen Mire, Sweden - P3-2 metaG (Illumina Assembly) | ecosystem: Environmental > Terrestrial > Soil > Wetlands > Permafrost | place: Sweden: Stordalen... | reverse complement strand
GCGCGTCCGCCTCTTTCCCCTCGAACTGCTCCGGCGCCATGTACTGCGGCGTGCCCATCACCGTGCCTTCCGTGGTCAGCACCGCTGTGAGCGTTGTCTCGGAGGGCCCAGACTTCGGCGCCGATTTCGACAATCCGAAATCCAGGACCTTCGCCCCATCCCGCGTCAGCATGATGTTCTGGGGCTTCACATCGCGATGGGTAACTCCGGCGCGATGGGCGCGGTCGAGCGCGTCGGCAATCTGGATGGCGAATTTCAACGCGTCATCGAGCGGAATCGCGCCCTTGGCGATCCGGGCCGCCAGCGTTTCGCCCTCCAGGCACTCCATCACCATGTAGGAGCCGATGCCGTCCTGAGCGCCGATGTCGTAAAGCGTGCAAATGTTCGGGTGATTCAACGAAGCAACGGCGCGGGCTTCGCGTTCGAAGCGGGCGCGGAGGTCTTCACGTTTGGCGATGTGTTCGGGCAGGACCTTGACGGCGACGGTGCGGTCGAGCCGCGTGTCGCGCGCTTTGTATACCTCACCCATTCCTCCCGCTCCGATGGGCGCGAGGATTTCATACGGCCCGAGTTTGTCGCCGGGAGAGAGCGGCATGTGCTTGATTCAGCTTAGTGTAGCCGATCGGAAAGGAGGTGCAGGTGGTGGGTCGAGCCCCCGAAAAGCAGATCCCTCGCTTCGCTCGGGATGACGGCGGGGGTAGGCTCGGTGGCCGCTCCCTTTGGTCGCGGCGTTAAGATTCCGGATTTGTAACCGCTCCCTTTGGTCGCGGCTCGGGTCGCGGCTCGGTAGAGCGGGTTGGGGGGTAGGGAATTCATGAGGACGTCTGGTAAGGTCCGGTGATCACGATCTCGCGGCGCGCGGTGAGGGCCCAGGCCTGGCGGAGTCCGATGAAGATGATGAAGAGCGAGATGAGGCCGGAGATGATGTTCGAGCCTTGGAACAGCGCCATGAAAGGGGCGGCTGCGGTGAGGGCGAGGACGATCAGGATGGCGCGCGCAGGCGGCATTCGCGGCTCGGTGGTGACGCGCGGCTCGGGAGTTTTGGGGGGCGCGCCGGCGACGTGATTGGTGGTGGCGGCGGATGTGGCCTTCGAAGCTTGATAAATAAAAACCGGAATATAGCTGGTGGTGATGGCGAAATAGGTCAGCGCGACGGCCAGGATTTGTTGGGGCCGCCCACCCAATCCGTTCGAGGCGTAGCGAATGGCTTTGCCGACCATGTATCCGATCAGGATGGCGACGAGTCCGATTTCGAGGCCGGTGGTAATGGAAACGGTGGCATAGATGGCGCAGCCTGCGAGCGCGGCAGCGCCTCCGTAGAGTGCGGCGCGGAGCAGTGAAGTATGCGGCGGAGGTTGCTGGTGCGCTTCCATGCGCTGCTTACATTGCGGGCAGAGAATGTTCCCGTTGGCATTATAGTAATCGCCGGCGATGGGTTGTTTGCAGACGATGCAGGTCTTGGTGTCGCGGCCGATTGGCTGGGCCCGGCGGAACTGGAGTTCTTCGGGCGGCGGGAGATTATCGGGGGTGGGGTCGGGCATGGTTGAAAGGTAGTATGTGGGGGAGAGGGAAGTCAATCGAAAATGCCGCGGTCCGTTCTACAGCAGGTGCTTCAAGGGTCGTCGGATCGAAACATTCGTTTCGATGATTTGCGGAAGCTCCTGGTCACTCTTGGCTTTTCGGAACGGGTTCGAGGTAGCCATCACATATTCTCGCGGACCGGCGTGCTTGAAATCCTGAACCTGCAACGGCGCGGGTCATGGAGCAAGGCATAATCAGGTCAAACAGGTGCGCCAAGTGATTTTGCGCTATAAACTAGCCGATGGGGTTGAATGAACAAATACGAAATCATCCTTTATTGGAGCGACGAGGACAACGCCTTTATCGCGGAAGTTCCTGAGCTGGCCGGATGCGCGGCGGACGGCGCGACGCGGCAAGAGGCGCTCGCCAACGCCGAGGTCGTAATCGCGGAATGGATGGAGACCGCGCGAGAGCTCGGCCGGTCAATCCCCGAACCGAAGGGCCGTCTCCTGTTCGCGTAATTGGTTTCCGGGGCGGTCCTTTAGCATCGAAGCCAGCCTGAAGGCTCGAGTTTTTGAAAAGCCTCGAATACGAAAAAGCCGAGACGAATCTCGGCTCTGCAGGCTTGACAGCCCGCGCCACAACTAGGGCACCTCGAGATCGGTCTATAATGAGGTAGTGTTCTGCCTGCTCCGCAAGAGAAGCGGGCGGAGCCGGTCCCTTTCCGAAATATGGATCAAAGAATCCGGGTGCTGGTGGCAAAGCCCGGCCTCGACGGACACGATCGAGGCGCCAAGGTGATTGCCCGCGCGCTGCGCGATGCCGGTATGGAAGTTGTCTATACAGGGCTGCGCCAGACTCCGGAAATGATCGTCAATGCGGCGCTTCAGGAAGACGTGCAGGTAATCGGCCTGTCGATACTTTCGGGGGCGCACAACGCCATTGTGCCTCGCGTGATGGAGTTGTTGAGGGAAAAACAGATGAGCGACGTGCTCGTCATTGTAGGCGGCATCGTTCCGGATGAGGATGCCGCGCAGTTAAAGAGCCTGGGAGTGGCGGCGGTATATCAACCCGGCGCATCGCTCGAGGAAATCGTGGAATTCATCCGCAACTCGGTGAAGCAGGCGGCCTGAAGCTCTCCAAGAGGAGAGCGCCGAACTCGCGTCATCGCAAACAGGAATCCGCGCGGCATTTGAGAAATGAGCGGGCGGAAGAAAATCGAGAAAGAAAGAATGCAAGAGAAATTGAATATCGCGGTGTTTGTCGATTACGACAACATCGAGATTGGATTGAAGTCGACGCTGCGGCGCGATTTCGATGTGTCACTGGCGCTGGACGCGCTGAAGGAGCGCGGCGATATCGTCGCGAAGTTCGCTTACGCGAATTGGGGGAGGCAGGACGGGGCGACCCGGCAGATGGCCGAAAACGCGGTGCAGATGGTGCAACGGATCCCATCGCCTCGCGGAGACAAGAACGGGGCTGACATTAACCTGGCGCTGGACGCACTGGAAATGGCGTTCACGCACACGCATGTGAATGCGTTCGCGATCGTCAGCGGGGACAGCGATTTTATCCCGCTGGTGAACAAGCTGAAGGAATACGGCAAGACGGTGTTCGTGGTGGGTGGAAAGGCGTTCACGTCGACCATCCTGCAACAGAACTGCCACGAGTTCATCAGTTTCGAATCGCTGATGGCGGATTCGCCGGACCGGGGTCCGGTGATTCTGAGCGTAGGCGGATTGCAGGAAGTGCGCGCGCCGCGTCCGCAACGGGGCGGCGACCGGCAGGATCGGCCGGAGCGGGCGGATCGTCCGGAGCGCGCGGAGCGCGCGGATAGGGGCGATCGGCGGCAGAGGCCGGCTCCGTTGGATCTGGGTCAAGCGATGCCGCTGGTGGAACGCGCGCTTCAGGTGCTGGAACGGCGCGCGGTGCAGCCGCAGCTCGGGTTGTTGAAATCGACCATGCTGCAATTGGATTCCACGTTCAACGAAAGGGCCTACGGGGCGTCGAGTTTCTCGGATTTTGTGGAGAAGCTGAAGCGCGCGGAGCTGGTCCACGTGAGCGGCACGGGCGGGCGATACATCATCGAGCGAAAGGGGTCGGCGCAGACGGAACGCGCCAATCTGAAGCCCGAGGAGCTGTTGCCGCCGCTGCGCGACGTGCTGGAAAATCACCGGCTCGAAATCGAAAATGGATGTCCGGTGGAGGATCTGGCCGCATGGTTCAAGGCGGAGCAGCCGAATTTCGATCCGAGCGCTTACGGATTTCAGGAGTTCACGGAGTTTCTGAACTACGCGCAGGACAAGACGGTGGCGCGGTTGGAGCCGACCGAGGAGCACGGCGTGCTGGTGTATCTGGGCGCTGAGTTTTATCCGCCGGCCGAGCCGCCGAGGGCCGAGCCTGAACCGGCCGCCGAGGAAGTAGAGGAAGAGGACGAGCCACAACCTTACGTGGAGGGTCAGCCGACTATTTTCGAGCCGAATCCGCCGCCGGCGAAAGCGAAGAAGACTCTTACGCGAAAGCGTTCCTCGAAGCCGCCCGGAGCAGGCGGTGGCGGGCAGCGCCGGCCGAGGCGCAAGAAGACCGACTAGGTGCTCTGGTGGCGCCGGCTGAAAGCCGGCGGCAGGCAAGATTGCCTGCCCCACAGCGGGTCGTGCTTTCACAAAACGTATGAGCGTTGAAGGAATTTTTCCTGCATCGGTACCCACACCGCGCGGGCCGTACTCGCCTGCGTTCCGGGCGGGAGATTTTATTTACGTGAGCGGGCAGGGGCCGATGACAACGACGGAATCGCGCCCCTCCTTTGAGGCGCGCCCGTCAGGGCGCGCGTTCCGGCTTTAAGGCAAACTTCAGGAGGAAAAACGGGAACGGACGTCCGCTGGCGCGGAAGCGTGAACCACATCTAACTAGAGGATAGCAGAAAACCGCGTATTTTTGATGACGTTTTGATGATGATTTTCCGATGAAGGCGGCCATACGCGCCCAATCGACCGCGCCTCACTGGCGACGTCGCCGCCAGCCTACCACAGCCGCGCCGAAAGCGATGAGCGACCACGATGCGGGCTCCGGAACGGCTGACCCTGACGTATTGTCTACCTGAACGCCCGTCTCGATCAACTCTCCCTGATATTCGGTACTTCCGACACTGCCGAGATCCATCACTATCGTCACGGTTGTAGTGAGCGGACTACCGCTCACCCCGAGGCCACCCGGCAAAGCGCCAATGATGTTCGCGTTGGCGAATGCGGTCATGAGCCCAACCGGGTCGAGCGGATTGAGGGAAACCTCCGTGCCGACCGGCGCCAACAGTGGAGCGTCAAGAGAAGAGCTCAGCGTGAATAGCGTCGGATTGGGAGAAACTTCGACATTCCCTCCCACCAGGACGAGACCGGCCGTATTCTGCTCGAAGTTGCCGGCGTTCCCCACCGGGAGCGGGGGAAAGTTGAAGGCCAGATTGCCGCCGTTTTCGTAGCCGAGATCATCAGCCAGGATTTCGGCAACCGTCTGCCCGTTAATGACGACGTTCAGATTTGCCCCGACGAAAAGCTGGGCATTATACGTGTAATTCTCTTGTTGGTGTTGGACTCCTCCCAAGTTGTCGAAGATGAGTCCGTTTATCGTCAGTTGCTCGGCAACCACACCGAGATCCACCACACCGGCTCTAGCCTCGCGCGCGGCCATCAGCAAGAGAATCGCGATTAGGACTTTGGCTGGTTTCACGCTTGCCTTTCCGGTTTCGAGGTTTATGCCCACCTTCAGAATCTTAAGACGGCAACGTCCCGGAAGATAGTAATCTCTGGAAAAGACACCGTTACCCGCACGTTACCTGCCCCGTATATATTGGAAGGGATTATGACGCAGGAGCTTCAACAACCCGCTCACGTCGAGACTGACCCTCAGCAGGTTCGAGCGCACCTGGCCCGAACCCTCGCGAGTCCTGCGTTCGCCAAAGCGAAACTGCGGGCTCGGCTGCTGGAGTATTTGGTCGAAAAAACGCTGGCCGGAGAGGGAGCGTCCTTAAAAGAGTACGCCATCGGCGTGGACGTGTTCGATCGTCCAGCGACCTTCGACCCGCGCATCGAACCGGTGGTTCGGGTCCGCATGGGGCAGGTTCGCGCGAAGCTTGCCGAGTACTATGCGGGTCAGGGCCGGCTCGAGCCGATCCGGATCAGGCTCGAAGCCGGCAGCTACATTCCACGGTTCGAGGTGGCCGAACTCATTACAGCGCCGCCAGGAGACGGTGACGCGACGACCGCGCGGCAATCGCATCGACGGCCGCGCTGGCTCGGGGCGATCGCGGCCATCGGCCTCGTCGCAATCGGCGGGATCGCGTTTGCCGTAGTCGATCCTTTCCACCCGTCCAATCGATCGGTGATTCGATCCGTGGCCGTCCTTCCTTTTGAGAATCTGACCGGCGATGCAGCCAACGAATATCTCGCCGACGGTCTCGCCGGGCAACTCACCAATACGCTGGAGCGGGTCCCGTCGCTGCGCGTGGTGGCGAGAGCCTCTGCGTTTCAGTTCAAAGGCAAGGGCGTGGACGTGCGCAATGCCAGCCGCCAGTTGACCGTGGACGCGGTGGTGGAAGGAAGTCTTCGCAGGATCACCGGCGGATATCAATTGACGGTGCAAGTGAACCGCGCGGGGGATGGATCGCAAATCCTCTGGAAGAGCTTCACGGGAAACGCCGCTGAGCTGGCCCAGCTCGAAAATGCGATGGCTGCGCCGGTACTGGCGGCATTGAAACCGGGATCGCCTGCCGCGGCCCGTCATCTGCCCGACCCCGAAGCGTACGATCTTCGATTGAAGGCGTGGGCGCTGCGCGGCGTGGGTTCCCGCGATTCGCTCGCGAAGGAAATCTCGTATCTGAGCCAGGCCATCCAGCACGATCCGAACTATGCCGACGCGTATGCGGCACTCTCCGCGGCATATGTGACTCAGGCCATGGCCCGAGCCACCACGGCGCCCCTCGAAGTGATGCCGCTCGCGAAGGCCGCGGCGCAAAAAGCCCTGGAGTTGGACCCGCTGTGCGCGGAAGCGTACGGGGCCGAAGGACTGGGCGACGCCAAGATCCTGCTCGATTGGAAACGAGGCGAAGAGGAGTTGCGAAAATCGGTGAAACTCGCTCCCGGCAGCTATTGGCCGCGCAATTGGCTGGGCAGCGTTCTGGTGGATGAAGGACGCTTCGAGGAGGGTCTCGCGGAAGTGCGTATTTCCGAGGAGCTCGATCCGCTGGTGCCGGTTTCGACGCTGGCGAAAAGTTACTACTACGCGCGCCAATACGATCGCGCCCTGGAGGAGTACGCCAAGGCTCTGCGTCTGCATCCGGATGCGCACGTGGTCCATTACCTGATCGCGCAGGTCTGGGATGCGGAAGGCGTCTACGATCGGGCGACGGCCGAGTACATCGTTTGGGAATCGCACGTCACCGGTACCGTGGATCACGAATACAGCGTCGCCGGGCGCGAGGCTTATAGCGGTCAGCGCGACACGGCGCGGCGAACGCTCGCGGCCCTGGAGAATCCGAAGCCCGGAGCGCCGAGACCGGATGCCTGGAGAATCGCTCTGATCTACGCCGCGGCCGGCGATCGCGATCGTGCGTTTGAATGGCTGGAGCGCGCCTATAGGGAGCGCAATATCTGGCATCTCAAAGTGGAGCCGCGCCTGGACCCGCTGCGCAGCGATCCGCGCTTCCAGGCCCTGCTCAGGAAAGCCGGGTTCGACACTTCCTCCGAATAGGGTGGGGCAGGCAATCATGCCTGCCGCCGGCTTTCAGCCGGCGAGGCGCGACCATCACGTGGGGCCGGCAATCCTGCCAGCTTCTTCGAGGCGCTCCCGTTAGCGGCTGTTCCGTTACCGAGCCGTGGCCAAGGGGAGCGGCCTAAATGTTCCGACTCCTGAGGCGCGACAGCATGGAGCGCTTGCTCCGATGTCGGGCAGGCGACTTTGTCGCCAGCCGTCGCCGGCATCCCCTCTAACCGGGTCCAACCATCCCCTGTTTCCGTCCCCGCGCATCCCTGCCCCAGAGTATGGGCAAAACGGCCCCGCGAATCTAAGCTGGTAGTCGAGGTGGCAAACACAATGACAAACAAGTTTCTAACGGGCCGTCGCTGGCTGGCGACGGTCTCTGTAGGCACGGCTTTAGCCGTTACTGGCTTCCTGGGTCTTCGCGCGGCGGAATCGTCCATCAATCCGCCCGCGACCATTAAGACCGCGCCCCGCTCGGCGGAGGCCGCGCGCCGCGGATATTCGGGCATCGTCAAAAAGGTGGCCCCGGCCGTGGTCAATATCTCTTCTTCCCGCGTCATCACATCGCAAATGCAGCAGATGCCGGGAATGCGCCGGAATCGCGGCGGCAACGGCGGAAACAACGGCGGAAACAACGGCGGCAATGGCGACAATAGCGGTGGTCTTCAAATGGACCCCTTCTTCCGCCAATTCTTCGGCAATGGCGACATGTTCAACAACGTTCCCAAAGAGCGTCGTGAAAAAGCGCTCGGATCGGGCGTGATCGTCAGTCCCGAAGGCTACATCCTTACCAACAACCACGTCGTCGACAAAGCCACGGACGTTACCGTGACGCTCGCGGACAAACGTGAAATGAAAGCTCGCGTGGTGGGCACCGATTCTCGCACCGACATCGCGGTGCTGAAGATCGAAGGCTCCAACTTCCCCTACCTGACACTCGGCGATTCGAGCAAGGTGGAAGTCGGCGACATCGTGCTCGCCGTCGGCGATCCGTTCGGCGTGGGGCAAACTGTGACCAACGGAATCGTCAGCGCGACCGGCCGCGCCGGCTTGGGCATCGAGGAAGTGGAAGACTTCATCCAGACCGACGCTCCCATCAATCCCGGCAATTCCGGCGGAGCGCTGGTGGACGATGACGGTCACCTGATCGGCATCAACACGGCCATCCTGTCCGGCAACTCCGGCGGAAACCAGGGAATCGGTTTTGCGGTTCCCATCAACATGGCGCGTCATGACATGGACCAGATTCTGGCCAATGGTAAAGTGTCGCGCGGCTATCTCGGCATTCTTCCCCAGGACGTGACGCCCGCGATGGCGAAAGCTTTCCACACTCTGGTAACCGGAGCGCTGGTGGGCGACGTGACCGCGGACAGCCCGGCATCGCACGCGGGCTTGCAGCAGGGTGACATCATCCTTGCGATCAACGGCGAAGCCGTCAACGACGCGAACCAACTTCGGCTGAAGATCGGTTTGATGAATGCGAATTCGAAGGTCGATCTGAAAGTGTTGCGCGACGGCAGAACGCAGCAGATCGCGGTGCAGCTCGGCGAGTTCCCCTTGAAAGAAGAACGCGCTTCGCTGGATAACAACGGTTCCTCAGTGGAGACCGCGCTGAAAGGCGTGTCCGTCGAGAACCTCACCAGTCAAGTGGCGCAGGAATTGAAGATCCCGGCGCAGACCAAGGGTGTAGTTGTGGACAACGTCGATCAAGCCAGTGCCGCCGCGGAATCGGGATTGAAAGAAGGCGACGTGATCCAGCAAGTCAATCATCACGCGGTGACCAACGTAGGTGAATTCACGCAGGCAGTGAAATCGGCAACTAAAGACAATCCAATATTGCTGCTTGTGAATCGCCAGGGGAACACCATGTTCCTGGCGCTGTAACGCTTTAAGCGCACAGGCCGCTGGTGCCGTTGTGCGCGATGTAATAACGCGCACGGCGGCTTCGTTGAACGAGCCGCGACCAAAGGGAGCGGTTATAAAAATGCTTTCGTCACGTGCGCTAACGGGTTGCCCCTCCCTCCCCTTGTAAGGGGGGGCACCACGGCCGGTTCCAGCTCTTCCTCCGAGGCTGGACCGGCCGTTCCTTTCTTTCTACGTGGCGCACGCTTTAGCGTGCAGCGGCGAACTTTAGTTCGCCGGCGTTGAACCCCGCGCCGGCCTTCTTTCGTGGGTCCCCTGACCCGCGCACGACCCCCGGTCACGCTTTTCCCCTCTTCACTTTTCTTGTGGGGCAGCCAATTTTGGCTGCCGGCTTTTAGCCGGCGATGTGGCGCTGCGCACCGCGCCGGCCCTCTTTTGTGGGGCGGGTCCCCTGACCCGCGCGCGACCCCCCGGTCGCGCTTTTCCCCTCTTCACTTTTCTTGTGGGCAGCCAATTTTGGCTGCCGCCGGCTTTCAGCCGGCGATGTGGCGTTGCGCACCGCGCCGGCCTTCTTTTGTGGGGCGGGTCCCCTGACCTGGTCCCCTGACCTGCGCGCGCGACCCCCCGGTCGCGCTTTTCCTTTTTTCACTTTTCTTGTGGGGCAGCCAATCTTGGCCGCCGGCTTTTAGCCGGCGATGTGGCGCACGCTTCAGTGTCGGCAGTCCTGGTGGCACAGGCTTTAGTCTGTGTTCTGGTCCCAAGCGGCGTTTAGCTCGCCGCCGCTCGGAAACGCGCGCCGCGCAAAAAAAACGCGAATGGCTGTTTCACCAACTCAAAACAATTGCGTCCCGGAAACTCCGCCGTGCGTCTACATATGGATATGCGTCCCACGCGCGCAATCGGACTTCTCGCCATCGCCGGCGCCCTGTGCGCGCAAGATGCAGCGACCTTCTCAGCCGACGTGAAAGTGGTAAACCTCCTCGCCACTGTGCGCGACCGGGACGGCAAGGTGGTCAAGGGCCTGACCAAAGACGATTTCATCATCACAGAAGACGGACGGCCGCAGAGCATTCGCTATTTCACGCAGGAATCGGATTTGCCGCTTACCGTCGGCTTGCTGGTCGACACCAGCCGCAGCATGCAGACCGTATTTGAGCCGGAGCGCGTCGCCACAGTCAAGTTTCTTGACCAGGTGCTGCGCGAGGATCGGGATCTTGCGTTCGTGATGCACTTCGATATCGGAGTAGGCGTGCTGCAAGGTTTCACTTCGTCGAAGGAAGAGCTCGCCGCTGCGCTCGCGAAACTCAAGATTCCCAAGATTCCCTCCACGCTTCTGTACGACGCTATCGCGAAGGCGTCCACGGATTTGATGAAAACCCAAAGCGGACGGAAGGCGTTCATTCTGCTTTCAGATGGCATGGATGTTCGAAGCAAGACGTCGATTGGCACGGCCATCGAATATGCGCAGCGCGCCGACACCATCATCTATACGGTCCTGTTCTCTCACCGGATGGGTCGTCCCGGACGAGGCGGCGGTAACAAAGCAGCAAGGAATCGCCAGCAGCAGAAGGGACCGAGAGTAATGCAGCGGCTCGCGCGCGAAACCGGCGGCGGATACTTTGCGGTTTCCGAAGAGAATCCGATCGACAAGATCTACGCGCAGATCGAGGAAGAGTTGCGCAATCAATACAGCATCGGATACACGCCGGATCGCCCCGATGGCGATAAGCAATTTCGCAAAATCACGCTGACCACGAAAAGGCAGGATCTGGTCATACGGACGCGCGAAGGCTACTATCCTAAATAGCTGATAAATCAGGTGCTTGTCACCGCTCGACTCTGTGCTTTCGGCGAAAAAAGAGCGGATTTGCGGTGTCCGCGAAAACACCGGGAAAACACCGCGACATCACCGGGAAAACACCGCGGACGGCCGCTATCGTTTTAACCCCGGGAGGCCGCCGAGCGTGGGGGCCAGCCGGACGGCCCGCAAGATGGATTGCACCACCGCTTCGGCAGCGGCGACGCCCAGCGAATTCACCGGCGCCTTCGCTTGGCCCACAGATAACGCGATCACCAAATCCCCATCATATGTGGTGTTTACCGGATCGATCGCGCGCGCCACGCCCAACGACGCGAGCTGCGCCAGCTTGTTAGCCTCTACTTTTGTTAGCGATGCGTTGGTCCCGACCACCACCAAAGTGGTATTGGAGCGGCCCGCTGCATTCGGGCTGGCGCTTTTCATCAAGCGCGCGGTGTCGGCGAACTCCATGCTATTCACCGCCTTGCGCGCGCCGGCGACGATTTGTCCGGTAGCCGGATCGCGCACATCGCCGAACGCATTCACCACCGCAAGGGCGGAAACTTTCACGCCCGCGAAGGCGCCCTCCATCTCTATAGTGAAAGAACCAATACCGGATTTCATCGCCTGCTGGATGCCGAAGAATTTTCCGACCGTCGCGCCGGTGCCCGCGCCCACGGCGCCTTCGATCACGGCTTTATCGGTGGCGGCCGCGGCGGCGGATTCGCCCATTTCACGAGTGGGGCGGATGAGCGGCTTGCCGACGGCGAAATCAAACAGAATCGCGCACGGCACGATGGGAATATGGACGCCGTTGTAGACGAAGCCGACACCCTTGTGTTCGAGAAAACGCCGGACGCCGCCGGCGGCTTCCAGGCCGAAAGCGCTGCGGCCCGCGAAAGCGACGGCATGAATCCGATCGGTGATGTGCATGGGATTGAGCACGTCCCACTCTTCGGTGCCGGTGGCGGAGCCGCGGATGTCACCGCCGGCGACGGCGCCGGATTCGCACAACACGGCAGTGCACCCCGTTAATCCGTCATAATCGGAAACGTGCCCAACCAGGATACCGGGGATGTCGGTGAGGCCTTTCACTCCGATCACATGTTAGCATCGACCAAGGTGGGGACCGCCGGCCTGACGGACGGGGTTGAGAGCGAGGGGATGTTAGCATCGTCGATGGTTAAAGATTTGCGGGGAACGCGCTCCCTGACGGCCGCGGTTCTGAAAGGTGGAACGCGCTCGCTGACGCTTGCGGTTCTGAAAGGTGGAACACGCTCGCTGACGGTCGCGGTTCTGAAAGATGGAACGCGCTCCCTGACGGTCGCGGTTCTGAAAGATGGAGCGCGCTCCCTGACGGTCGCGGTTCTGAAAGATGGAACGCGCTCCCTGACGGCCGCGGTTCTGAAAGGTGGAACGCGCTCCCTGACGGCCGCGGTTCTGAAAGATGGGACGCGCTCCCTGACGGTCGCGGTTCTGAAAGGTGGAACGCGCTCGCTGACGCTCGCGGTTCTGAAAGGTGGAACGCGCTCGCTGACGCTCGCGGTTCTGAAAGGTGGAACACGCTCGCTGACGGTCGCGGTTCTGAAAGATGGAACGCGCTCCCTGACGGTCGCGCCTCACGGCAGAAGAGGGAGCGTCGCTTGCTGGATTTATTAAAGCCGCCGGTGGAGGCGTTTCAGGGCTGGGTGCAGCTGAGCGGCCGTGCGTTCGCCAACATCTTCCGCAGCCCGCACTACAACGACGACACGTTTATCCAGATGGACACGATCGGGATCGGCTCACTGCCGATTGTGTTGTTCATCGGGCTGTTCAGCGGGCTGATCATGGGCTTGCAGATGGCGCGGGCGCTCGAAACTTACGGAGCGCAGGGTCAAATTGGCGAGATTGTGGCGTTCGCGCTGATCCGCGAGCTGGGGCCGGTGCTGGTGGCGCTGCTGGTGGCGGGGCGCAACGCGAGCGGCATCGCGAGCGAACTGGGATCGATGAAGGTGACCGAACAGATCGATGCGATGCGCGCGCTGGGCACCGATCCGATTCAGAAGCTGGTGACGCCGCGGCTGATCGCTCTGGCAGTGGTGCTGCCGCTGCTGACCATCATTGCGGATTTGGTCGGGTTGCTCGGCGGCTACTTCATTGCGTGGCAGCAATACGACATACCCAGCTCGCAATACTGGACCTCGGCTTACCAGGACCTGGCGTATAACGACGTGGTGCAGGGGCTGGTGAAGCCCTTCGCGTTTGCGATCATCATCGCGTTGGTGGGATGCTTCTACGGGCTGCGCACCTCCGGGGGCACCCAGGGTGTCGGCAAGGCGACGACGAAGGCCGTAGTGGTTTCCTCCATCTGGATCTTCGTAGTGTCGTTCTTCATCGACCAGATCTTCGTCTTCTACCTTCACCTGGTGGCGGGGTGAAACCGTAATGGCGACTGACTCCTCCATCCTGCGGTTCGAGAATGTAAACCTGCATTTCGGCGAAGTGCCGGCGCTGGTCAACCTGTCTTTCGGGATGGGGCCGGGCGAAACGCTGGTGGTGATGGGCGCGGCGGGAAGCGGCAAGACCATGCTGCTGAAATCCGCCATGGGGCTGGTGAAACCCGATTCGGGGCGCGTTTTTCTGCTGGATCAGGAGATAACGTCGCTCCAGGAATCGCAGATGTTCGACATCCGCAGCAACGTAGGTATTCTATTTCAGGAAGGCGGGCTGTTCGATTCGCTGACCGTAGCGGAGAACGTCGCGTATCCGCTGCTGTACCAGCCGCGCCACGCCGTGCTTTCGCAAAACGGCAGCGTGGACCAAAAGGTGCGCGAGGCGCTGCGCTTCGTGGAGCTGGAGCATACGCTCAACAAATTTCCGAGCGAGCTTTCGGGAGGCATGCGGCGGCGCGTGGGAATCGCGCGGGCAATTGTCACCGAGCCCGCGCTGGTGCTCTACGATTCACCCACCGCTGGCCTGGACCCCATCACCGCGAACACCATCATCAGCCTGATCATCAAGCAGCGCGATTTGCACAACACCGCGGCGATCATGGTGACGTACCGCTATCAGGATGGGCACCTGATGGCCAATTTCCGATACAATCCCAACAGTGGCGAGGTCGAGCGGGTGACTCCCGAGGGAGCGGTGGAGAATCTCCTGAAAACTGAATTCATGATCATGAACGAAGGGCGCGAGGTGTTTGAAGGACCGCAGGGGGAATTGACGACATTCCCGGACCGGTACGTGCAGAAGTTCGTCAGATAACTTATGCCAATCGAGAATAAAGCGAGTTGGGCGCGGCTTCGCGTGGGAATTATGGCGATCGCCGCGCTGATCATCCTGGGCGTGCTGATCTTCCTGCTCTCCAGTACGCAGGGATTCTTCAAGAGCCAGATCACGCTATACACCTACATGGACTCTTCCTCGGCCATCGCCAAGGGCTCGCCGGTGCGGCTCAACGGAATATTGGTCGGGAAGGTGAAGGACCTGGTGCTGACGGGATCGACTCAGCCGGGCCGCATCGTCAAGCTGACGCTCGAAGTCGACCGCGACTTCCAGCCCCAGATTCCGGTGGACTCCAAGGCGGAAGTGACGGCGTTGAATTTGCTGGGCGCCAACTACATCAACATCGCGAAAGGCACGAGCTCCCAGACGGTGCAATCGGGAGCCGAATTGACCAGCGCGGCGGCCATGGCAATTGCGGATTTCATGAAGCAAGGCAGCACGATGCTGGGCGGAGTGCAGGACGTGGTCAACAAGGTCCAAAATATCCTGACCGAGGTGACGAGCGGAAAGGGCACCTTCGGCAAGTTGATTTACACAGAAGAGATCTACGACCAGGCCAAGGCGGTCATGACCCAGGTACAGAAACTGACGGAGACGCTCAATTCGAATCGGGGCATCGGCAAATTTATCAATGACGATACGCTCTACGACGAAATCCGCGGAACGGTGGCGCGCGCCAACAATCTGATCGACGGCATCCAGCAGGGACAAGGGTCGCTGGGCAAGTTCGTGAAGGATCCGGCGATGTACGACGACGCGGTCAAACTGATCGCCGATGTGCGCAAGAGCGTGGCGAAGCTGGACACCATACTGGCGGATGTCAACGACGGCAAGGGCGACATCGGCAAGCTCTTCAAGAGCGAGGAGCTTCACGAGGAAATCAAGGCGACCATGGGGCGCCTGGACAACATCATGGATAAGATCAACAGCGGGCAGGGGACGATTGGGCAGTTGCTGGTGAATCCTTCGCTGTACGAGAATCTGGACGGGACCACGCGCGAGTTGACGGATTTCATGAAAGAGTTCCGGAAGAATCCGAAAAAGTTCCTGACCATCACGGTGAAGTTCTTTTAGGCCGGTGCTGGAGCCGGTTGGCCGCGAATGCGCGCGAATAAACGCGAATGAAAAATATGGAATTCTTGTGCATGCCGCTTGTGTGGTGTAGCGCGCAAGATGTGACGACCGCTCCCTCACGGTCGCGGTTCTGAAGGGTTGGGAGAATGGCTGTAGAGTACCGCTCCTTTACAGTCGCGGTTCAGTAGGACCAGTGTCGCGAAGATTGGTGGTTAACGCAGACGATTTCGGCTTCACGCGTGACGTGAATCAGGGAATCGTGGAAGCGCACCGCGACGGGATTCTTACTGCGACCACGCTGATGGCGACCGGCGCGATGCGTGACAACGTCGCGAACGACGTCTTCGACGACGCGGTGCGGCTCGCCAAGGAAAATCCACGGCTGGACATTGGCTGTCACCTGGTGCTGGTGGGCGGGGCGGGGTTTCCATCCAGCGTTCCCAATCTGCTGCGCGCGATAGCGCTGCGGCGGATTCGCGTGTATGACGAACTGGCGGCGCAGGTGCGGCGGATCGTGGATGCGGGACTCGCGCCGACGCATCTGGACACGCACAAGCACACGCACCTGATCCCGCAGGTTCTGGACGCCGTCGCTCGGATTTCGGAGGAGTTCCAGATTCCGTGGGTGCGCAGACCGTTCGATTTTCCGATGCAGGCGGGGGCTCAAGGCGGTGCGAGATGGACCCGGCGCGCAGTGAGCGGAGGGTTCGGCATCGTGCGCGGACGATTCGAGCGTGTGCTCGCGCGGCATGGTTGCAAGTCGACGGATCACTTCGCGGGGTTCAAGTTCACGGGCAAGTACGATGCGGGGGATCTGGCGGCGCTGATTCGCGCGCTGCCGGAGGGGTCGACGGAGTTCATGTGTCATCCGGGGCGATGCGGGGAGGAACTGCGATCGGCGCGAACGCGGCTGAAGGAAAGCCGCGAGGAAGAGTTGAGGGCGCTGGTTGCGAAAGATGTGCGCGAGGCGTTGGCGGAGGCGGGAGTGGAGTTGGTCAGTTATCGCGATTTGGATTAGATCGACGCATGGCGAATGCGCCGGCGGGCCGCAGTAGTGCGATACGGGTAGTGCTCCGCTAGGCTTATTTGGCCTTGCGAAAATCAATGCTGAAGCCCTCGTCTCGGTTCGACCACTGGCCGCCGAGATTTGAGACGTTAACGAACATCGTGTCCACGACGCCGACGCCCGCATCGAACTTTACGTTGCCGAAGATCGCGATTGCCTGACGCGAAGCTTCCATTTCTTCCTTGTCGTGCGGGGTTAGGATCGGAAGTGTAATCGGCAATATGAATCGGGACGCTGGGCTGGGCGATATTCTTCCGCTTCCCGGCACTACTATTGCCTGAGTCTCAAGTAGACGGTACTCAAGGGAAAACCGTTGGATAGGTCAAGGAAGCGTCGAGAATTCGCGCCGGTACATGGCCGAGGTTCTGAATCGGTATTTTGATGCCGGGCCCGAAGATTTCGGGAGCGCCGCACGCGAGATATGCACGATTCGCGACTTGCGTGGCCTCGCGCGTTGCCTTCAGAGTGTATAGTGTCAACACGCTTAGCACCACTGCAGACGCGAAGCCGCCGAATTCAATGGCGATCTTGATCCTTTCCCGGGTATTTCTCGACGGCCGCTCGCCTTGCTCGGATTGGTAGTAGGCGGGTATTGCTGCCGGCAGGCTAATCGCCTGGACGGGGAGTGGGTTTGGATGTTCGACAGACGCGCCTCTAGGGGGATTGGGGCCTTGATTGTTCTTGACCTTATGCTCCACAACGCGATTGGTCTTTCTCTTACTCGGCTTCAAGTCAACGCACCATCACGAACACCATAGCAACACTATGAGGCGGCCGGGTGAACGCTGAGCGCGACTGGCGCCCCCGGTCAGGGGACCACCCCACCGATCCGCCCGCTCCCGAAAAATGTCGAGATGAATCTCGACACGGCACGCTAAAGCGTGCGCCACGACGAAGGATGTGCGTGACGAAAAAAGGTGTCAGTCCTTATCAGCCCCTTTTTGACCGTTTTCTTCGTGCGACGCCCAATCGGGCTCCGAAGGCTTCGAGAACCGCAACTAAGGTTTGCACACTTGGGTTGCCCTTCTCGGAGAGCGCCCGGTACAGGCTCTCGCGATTCAGGCCGGAACGCGCGGCAATTGTAGCTATCCCTCCCTGTGCTTGCGTGACGTTGCGCAACGCGATCAGGAAAATTCTCGGGTCTTGCTCATCAAGCGCGGCATCCAGGTACGCGAGCGCCCGTTCCTTGTCCTTCAGCATATCCATCAAAAGATCGTCATACGAGGCGCTTCTAGGCATTCAATCATTCATTGTAGCTTATCGGCTACAAGGAGCCAAGCTCGCAAAAGGCGGCGCCAGACTACGCTGACTGAAAAGATGCCGGAGCCCCTCCAGGAGATGAATCTTAGTAAGCTGGGCGGATGCCTGAAAATGTCATTCTCACCGAAGTGCGCGATCGCGTGGCGACGCTCACGTTGAATCGTCCCGAAAAACTGAACGCATTGAGTGCGGACCTATGGGCGCAATCGGCCGCGAAGTTGAAGGAGTGGGGGCGCGATCCGGGGGTCGGGGCGATCGTGGTGACGGGCGCGGGGCGCGCGTTCTGCGCGGGCGGCGATGTTTCGGCGATGTCGCGCGAAGACGATGAAACCACGCTGGAGCAGCGCATCGACCGGCTGCGGGAGGCGCAGGACCTTTCGTGGCTGCTCTACAATCTGCCGAAAGTGACGATCGCGGCGGTGAACGGACATGCGGTCGGCGCGGGACTGGGGCTGGCGCTCTCATGCGATCTGCGGATGGCGTCCAGCACGGCGAAGTTTGGGACCGCGTACGCGAAAGTCGGATTCGGCGGGGATTTCGGGACGACGTGGCTGCTGGCGCGATACGCGGGAGCGCCGAAGGCGAAGGAGTTGTTTTTCCTGGGCGAGAACATCGACGCGGCGGAGGCGCATCGGATCGGTATCGTCAATCGGGTTTTCGATGCGGACACGCTGATGGGTGAGGTCGCCGGGATGGCGGCGCGCATCGCGGCGGGACCGCTGACCAGTTTTCGATATATGAAAGCCAACGTGAACCTGGCGGCGTCGACGGATTTTCGAACGCTGCTGGAGCGGGAGGCGGAGACGCACTTGCGATGCGGGATGACGGAGGATCATCGCGAAGGGGTTCGGGCGTTCATGGAGAAGCGCGCGGCGAAGTTTACGGGGCGGTGACGCGCGAGGAACAAAGAAAAGCCGAGATGACTCTCGGCTCTGCAGGCCTGGCGGCCCGCGCCACAAAGAAGCGGCGAGTTTACGGGGCGGTGAGCGACAACGTTACGTTGTCGAGATCATCGTTGTGAACGATCACATCCGCCAGGGATTTCGGATCGGCTTCGGCGAAGTAGATCCCCTGGCCGGGAAGGTAGCGGCGCTGGTATTTTTCGCGAGTTGTTTGCACGTTTCCGAAACGGAGGCCATCACGGTGGAGTGCGCGCGCGAGGCTTGTTTCAAAAGAAATATCGACGAAGATCCTAAAATCCCAGAGCGAGTTCAGCTCAGGACGAAAGAGGAAAATCCCTTCGAAGAGTAAAATGGCGCAGGAAGCGTGGGACTCGATTGCAATTCTAGCGGCTTGGTAGTCGAACGAGTCCCGATAGTAGCCTTCGGGAGAGAAATCGCCGTGTTGGTATCGCTTTGATCGGGGATGGAGAAAGCTGTCGACTGACATTCGCGCGAGCTTCCCGACTCGGGATTTGATGAGGGCCTCAAGCTCCTCTGCGAGCCTGGATTTTCCCGCGCAGTCGATTCCGTCGACCCCAACCCGGAGCTGCGTTGGCGAGGCGCGTTGCAGAATCATGCCGGCAAGTTGGTTCAGGATTTGATCTCTGGAAGATGTCGAAGGCAATTTTTTGTAACCGCTCCTTCTAGTCGCGGCTCGTGAGAGTGCGGCGGCGCCATTCGAATAGAAAAATGCCGGCGGCGACGCTGACGTTGAGCGATGCGACTCCGGCAGGTCCAGAGCTGCCCGATCCAGAGCCCCCTGATCCAGAGCTCGTCAACATTGGGATGCGGACCAGAAAATCGCACTGCCTGGCGACGTGCTCATGCAGGCCGCGGCCCTCGCCGCCGAGCACGATGGCGGTGGGGGTGGTCAGCTCGACGCGATCGTAATCGTGCTGGCCGCGCTCGTCCAGTCCGTAGATCCAGTAGCCCCGCTTCTTCAGATCCTCGAGGGCGTGTCGAATGTTCACGACGCGCACGACCGGCAGATAAGCCAGCGCGCCGGAGGCCGCGCGCGCGACGGTCTCCGTGAGCCCGACGGCGCGGCGTTCCGGAATCACGATGGCGGCTGCGCCGGCGGCGTGCGCGGTGCGAATGATGGCGCCGAGATTGTGCGGGTCCTCGACTCCATCGACGACGACATGCAGGCCGCCACCTGACGCGGTTTCTTCAAGCGCCGCGTATTTTTCAGCGGCGCCGAAGGCGACGACGCCTTGATGCGCCACTCCTTCGCTCGCCTGATCGAGGCGATCGCGGGACTCGAATCGCACGGGAATCTTGCGCTCGCGGCAGAGGTCGACGATCTCCTGAATTCGCGGCGTCGCCACGCCCCGGGCGACCATGACATAGTTGAGGGGGCGCCCGGCCCGGAGAGCCTCCCGGACGGGATGGATTCCCGCGAGCGAAGACATTATGATAAGGGTACTCCCATGAGCGCGTCAGAAAACATTCCCGTACAACCGTCGCATGAAATCCCGGACAAGCTGTACTTTCGCATTGGCGAGGTGGCTCGTCTGGCCGGCATCAAACCGTATGTGCTGCGGTTCTGGGAAACGGAGTTTCCGTCGCTGGGGCCGAAGAAATCGGGCACGGGGCACCGGCTGTATCGCCGCAAGGAAGTGGAGCTGGTGCTGGAGATCAAACGCCTGCTTTACGAAAAGCGGTTCACCATCGAAGGCGCGCGCCGGTCCATGGAGACGCGCGGCAAGGGCGAGGCGGCGCGGACAGTGAAGCCCGCCAAGAAGGAAAAGGCCCGGCAGTCGGATTTGTTCGCCGATCAGCCGTCGATGTTCGAAACGGTGCGTAATGAATTGCGCGCGCTGGCCGAGATGTTGAAGTAGGCTGCGCACTGGACGTGCGCGAGCGCTTGCCGGACGCTGCCGCTTTGCGTGGTGAGCTGGTCTGCGATATCTCCGCGACTGGTCTAAACTTATTTTGGGATGGCTATAAAAGTCGGAATCAATGGATTTGGCCGGATTGGCCGCAACATTTTGCGCGCTGCGTTGCACAATCCGAATATCGAATTTGTCGCGGCCAACGACCTTACGGACACCAAAACGCTGGCGCACCTGTTGAAGTACGACTCGATCCTCGGCCCGATCCACGCCGAGGTGAAGGCGGAGGGCGATGCGATCCTGGTGGACGGGAAGCGGATCAAGATTTTCAGTGTGAAAGATCCGGCGGAGATCGATTTTCCAGGGTTCGGCGCGCAGATCGTGGTGGAATCGACGGGCAAATTCACCGACGCGAAAGACGCCTCGAAGCACCTGCGCGGGTCCGTGAAAAAGGTGATCATTACCGCGCCCGCCAAGAACGAGGATCTGACGATGGTGCTGGGCGTGAACGACAAAGCCTACGACGCGTCGAAGCACAACATCATTTCGAACGCGTCCTGTACCACGAATTGTCTTGCGCCGGTGGTGAAGGTGATTCACGAGGCCTTCGGAATCGAGAAGGGCCAAATGACCACCATCCACAGCTATACCAACGACCAGCACGTGCTGGATCTTCCGCACAAGGACTTGCGGCGCGCGCGCGCGGCGGCGATCAACATGATCCCGACCACTACCGGCGCCGCCAAGGCGATCGGATTGGTGATGCCGCAACTCAAAGGCAAGCTGGACGGTTACGCGATGCGGGTTCCGACGCCCAACGTTTCGGTGGTGGACCTGGTGGTGCTCACATCGAAATCGACTACCACCGAGGCCGTCAATGCGGAATTGAAGCAGGCGGCCGAGGGTCCGCTCAAAGGGATTCTGGCGTACACGGAAGACCCGGTGGTCTCGACGGACATGATGCACAATCCCAACAGCTCGATTGTGGACGCGCAATTGACCAAGGTGGTGGGAGACAACCTGGTGAAGGTGGTCGCGTGGTACGACAACGAGTGGGGCTATTCGATGCGGTGCGTGGATCTGATCGAGTTTCTGGCGAAAAAAGGGCTGTAGTCACCAGAGCAGGCGCACCGGATACTGGGCGAGGAGCGGATCCGGACTGAGAATCGCGAGCCCGTGGACGATGGACTGGCAGATCAGCATTCGGTCGAAGGGGTCGTTGTGGTGGAATGGCAGCGATGTCGAGTATAGCGCCGCCTCCTCGCGGAGCTCGAGCACGGCAATGCCTAATTTCGCCCTTCGAGACGGCACGTAGGTTCCGGGCGGTTCCGCGAGCGCTAACTTGCCCTTCGCGTACTTCAGCGCTAATTCCCAAACGGAGGCCACGCTTAGGAACAGCTCATTGTTCGGATTCTCCAGAGCCGCTTTCGCCGCGAACGACAACCCGTCCGATCCAGAGGTGTACCAGAGAAACGTGCAGGTGTCGAGCAGCAGCCTCACTTCTCGGGCATCTCCCCCGCATTTAGTCGCTTCATGAACTCGGCGGCTTCGCGCTCACGCGCCATTGTCTCCGGCGTCGGATCTCCGAAATACGCGAGGAAATCTTCGGGCATCGGGTCGAAGAATTCGGGAGGGATGATCGTCTTACCTTTGTCCATACCAAAAAGCCTCGCGCGATCCACGACCGGCGCCGCCATCGGTCCGAGCACCACGATCGGCACGTTCCGCCTGCAGACTACGATCCGCTGGCCCTTCTCGGCCTTTTTCAGGTATTTGGAAAGGTGCGTCTTGGCCTCGTGGATATTGATGTGGATGGTCTTCGTTCCCGCCATACTTAGTCCGATAGTAGACCAACAACTGGACTAAGTCAACCTAGTCGATATCCTTGCCCATGTACATCTCTTTGACCAGCGACCGGTAATTCTCCAGCACCTTGGTGCGGCGGATTTTCATGGTCGGCGTCAACTCGCCCTTCTCTATCGAAAAATCGTGCTCCAGCATTTTGAACTTGCGAATTTGCTCGAAGGGCGCAAGCTGACGATTCACGTCTTTCACGGCTTGTGCCACGGCTTTGCGGGTTTCGTCCAGACTTCCGTTGACGGTGAACAGGGCAGTGACGTAGGGCATGCGATCGCCGATCAGCAACACCTGATTGATCAGCGCCTCTCGCTTGAAAAGACTTTCGATACGCGCGGGATAAATCTTCTTGCCGTTGGAGGAAACGATCAGCTCTTTCTTGCGCCCGGTTATATACCAGTAGCCCTCGGCGTCGACTTCAGCGATATCGCCGGTGGAGAGCCAGCCGTCGCGCAGCACGGCGGCGGTCGACTCGGGGTCGTTATAGTAGCCGGTGAACAGGCAGGGACTGCGGAGCATCAGCTCGCCATCGTCGGCGAGGCGCGCTTCGACGCCCGGCAGCAATTTCCCGATACTGCCGGATTTCGGCCGGTCGAGAGGATTCAGCGCGGCGACGCCACCTTCAGTCAAGCCGTAGCCTTCGATCAGCGGCATGCCGATGGCCGCGTAAAATTCCGCCAGTTCCTTGCCGAGCGGGGCGGCGCCGGAGGCCGCGATTCGAATTCGTCCGCCGAGCCGTTCGCGAATTTTCCTGAACACGACACGGTCGAAAAATCGCAACGAAGTGCGCAACCATGCAGGAACCGGCTGGCCTGCCAGGCGAAGAGCGTTCGCTCGCGCTCCGGCGCCGAGCCCAAGATAAAAAAGCTTCCGCAATGGCGCGGGCCGCTTGCGGATTTCCGTCGAAATGGTGGAATAGACGCGCTCCCACACGCGCGGCGGCGCAAGAAAAAACGTGGGGCGAATGGTGCGGATTTCGATGGGAAGCTTCGAGACGCCTTCGGAAAACCAGACTTCTGAACCCTGCCGTACGGGCACCAATTGCACGACCACTCGTTGAGCGATATGCGCGGATGGCAGAAACGCAATGGTTACGTCGTCGGCCCTGAGCGGAAGCGCCAAAGGCGCCATGTCCATGTTCGCGACCAGGGCGCGATGCGTGACCAGACCCATTTTCGGCTCGCCCGTGGCTCCTGAGGTCATGTATAGGACCGCAGTCGCGTCCGGGCGCACTTCGGCGCGGATACGAGCGAAGGCGTCCGGGTCTTCGCGCAGGCGCTGCTCGCCCGAGGCGCGGACGTGCTCGAGTGTGGTGACGCCTTCGGCTTTGTTCGTGACGCCTTCGGCTTTGTTCGTGACGCCTTCGGCTTTGTTCGTGACGCCTTCGGCTTTGTTCGTGACGCCTTCGGCTTTGTTCGTGACGCCTTCGGCTTTG
>Ga0182024_10007404_pt1 | contig 23668 bp, 21 predicted proteins | sample P32metaG_FD_120480 | JGI IMG/M metagenome (GOLD analysis project Ga0182024, IMG submission 120480) | Permafrost microbial communities from Stordalen Mire, Sweden - P3-2 metaG (Illumina Assembly) | ecosystem: Environmental > Terrestrial > Soil > Wetlands > Permafrost | place: Sweden: Stordalen... | reverse complement strand
GATGAAGAACGACGGTGGCGCGAGCTTCAGCTTGCAGCGTCGGCTTCAGCCGACGGTCTTCGCGCTCACAGAATTCCGGCGAATGTGCGGCGAAGCCTGGGCTGTTCTTCAGGGGAGCGATCTTCCGAATCGCCCGGAACTAGCTCCACCTCACATCCACCACCTGCCGGATATAGAACGGTGCAACCGTGTGCACAATGCGCGCGTTCGACCCCCTCACGCCTTCCTCCACCAGCGCTCGCAGCTCCGCCGGCGTGTATGCCCGCTTGATCGACGTGATTCCATCCGCCGCATTGATGCGGTGCAGAAACGGGCTCATAAAGGTGCGGAACAACGCCAGCGGCATCCAGTGACGCACCAGATCCAGCACGATCAGGCGCCGGCAGGATCGGGAAACGTTGCGGATCATCTTCACCACGTCGGCCTCGCATAAATGGTGCACCACGCAAACCGCGAGCGCCACATCGGCGGCGGGCAGCGGATCCACTGCGGCGTTGCCTGTCAGGATCGGAACCGCCTCCGACGAGGGAGCAGGCCGCACATCGAAACCAGTTACATGAACCCCAAGCTTCTCCCGGATTTCCTTGAGCAACAAGCCTTGCCCGCATCCAAGATCGAGCACGCTCGCGATCGGGTCTCCACTCTTGCGTAACTGCCGGAAAATGGCGGCTGTATTCCCAAGCAAGCGTTGCGTGCGCGCCAGATCGCGGTATGCGCTGGCCACCACGTCATCGGGAAGAGAACGATCTTCCAGCAATTCCGCCGTGTCGACGCGCTCCATCATGTTCAATCTGACGATCTTTCTTCACGTTCGTCTTACTTCTTACGCGACTTTTGCCGCGAGGCGTTTTGCCACGCCGTGGTCAGCGCGCCGCGCAGCGTTTCCTCTTTGACGTTCTTAAGCAGTACGTTTGTCGCACCCTGCCGCCCCCATCCGCCCTTTACCGGAATGAATACCGATGGCTGCAACCCGACGAATGCTTCCTGCTGCTCCGGAGGCAGCTTCACCATCGCCCATCCCTCCTCGGGATAGTCGAGCGTGGCAAAAATCCTGCCGTTCACCCGGAAGTCGGGGTGATTCATATGCAAGCTTTCGGCGGTGTCGGGAAAGCTCAATGCGATTCGCCGGAAATCGTCGACCTTCATCTTCACTCCTGCGGCCGGTTCATCAAAAAGGTTGCCGTCGACGCGAAGAACGCCTTCAGCGTATCATGCACAGCGGCCGGCAGCATCGCCTCATCGAGCGCGCGGTTCATCAACTGAACCCAGCGGTCCCGTGCGGCGGTCCCGATGGCAAACGGAGCGTGACGGACGCGCAATCTGGGGTGTCCGCGCGTTTCGAGATACGTCGCCGGACCGCCGAATCGAAACATCAGAAAGTCCCGCAGCCGCCGCTCCGCTCCGTCGAGATCCTCCGCCGGATATAGCGGACCCAGCACGTCGTCGGCGGGCACTTGGCGGTAGAACGCGGCCACCAGCCGCTCAAACCCCTCATGCCCGATCACCCCGTAAATGTCTTCTTCCTGCACTAATGTGGATGTCCCGCCCCCGTCCTTCTATATCAGGAGGCAGTTATGAAAAGCAAATTGATGGCAGCGGTACTGATGATGATGTCTTTCGGAGCGGTTGCCCCAGCGGCGGTAATCGTGGTCGCCCGTCCCGCAGTGGTAGTTGTTTACAGCGGCCCGCGATACTATGCGGCTCCCGTCTATCCCGTCTATCCGGTCTATGGATATCGCGGCTACGGTTACCGATACGGCTACGGCGCACGCTACTACGGCTATCGCAGCTATGGCTATCGCGGCTATCGCCGGTAAAACGGCTTCAAATTAGACTCGGCGCGGACAATGCCAGGCTCACGCGGCTGCGATAACCTCACGAGCAATCTTGCTGGCCTCTTCGCGCCTTGCCACCGCCAGATCGTACGCAACCTGAAGATTCAACCAAAATTGCGCGGACGCTCCAAGATAACGCTCCAAGCGCAGCGACGTCTCTGGAGTAAAAGATCGCTGGCAATGGACCAGTTTACTGACTCGACTCAGTGGAATACGGGTATCCCGTGCCATCTTGTTGAGGCTAATGCCGCGCGTTTCTAACTCTTCGCGCAGGATCTCTCCGGGATGCGTCGGGGGCAGCGTTTTCTTATTCATAAAATTTCCCTTTTAGTGGTAATCTACGATCTCAACTTCCCAGGCGTCCATGCCTTTTCAAATGAAGCAGATCCGAAATTGATCGTTCACCCTGATGCTGTGTTGGCCAAGGCGATCCGCTTTGAGAGCTTCCAGATTGTTGCTCCGAATGAATGCGAGATCAGCCAAGCTGGTTGCGGCGTCAAGGACATCTAGTCTGCGCTTAGCCGCCCGATCTATCGATTGAAACTTGCGGCTCCGCTCTTCTTTGCTGAGGGCCTCGGTTTCTTTGCAGCGAAAGCTCTTGATCAGAAATCCAGCCTATCACGTACAGAGTATTACGTCAAAGAGAATAACTTACCAAGTTCAGTTCAGCGACGCCTCCTCACGGAGAAGCGTATAGTGAAAACAGATGTGGTGCCTGGCAATAGGACTTGGTCTGTCCCTCCCTCTGCTCGCCCAAGTCGACTTCGCAACGAAGATCCATCCCATCTTAGTCACCCGCTGCGCCCCCTGCCACTCCGGTCCCACCCCCCAAGCCGGCTTCTCCGTCGAGTCAAGAACGGCGATTTTAAGGTCGATTAAGCCCTTCAAACCCGACGAAAGTGTGCTTTTAAGGCGGATTAAGGCCGGTGAAATGCCTCCCGTCGACGAAAAACTGACCCCTTCTCAGATCGCCTCCATCCAAAATTGGATCGCTGAAGGTGCTCCCTGGACCAACACCAACCCGGCCGAACTCTCGGATTGGGTCTCCCCCATCAAGCCGCGCACCCCGCCGCTGCCCGCGAATTCGGCGTCCAATCCAATCGACAAATTCCTGACTCCGCACGGCGATGTGATTGAAGACGCGTTGTTTATCCGTCGCGCAACCCTCGATATCTGGGGCCTGGTGCCCTCCGCCGAAGCGACAAAGCAATTCATCGCCGCCCCCGACCGCGAACGGTTAATCGATTCTTTACTATCGGATAAGAGAAAATACGCCGAATCTTGGATCAGCTTCTGGAACGACCTCCTCCGCAACGATCAGGGCGTGAACTACGCCGGCACCCGCAAATCCATTACTCCCTGGCTTCTCGCGGCGCTTGAAAACAACATGCCTTTCAATCAGATGGCGTTTGCACTCCTGAATCCGACCGCCCCCTCCGACCCCGACGGCTTCCTGACCGGCGTCAACTGGCGCGGCGACATCAACGCAAGCCAGACCCCTTTCATGCAGGCCGCCCAAAACAGCGCGCAGGTATTCCTAGGCGTCAATCTGAAGTGCGCGTCCTGCCACGATAGCTTCATTAATAAGTATAAGTTGAAGCAATCATATGCTTTAGCCGCCATGTTTTCAGATACCAGCGATCTTGAGCTGGTCCGCTGCGACGCCAAAACCGGCAAGCATACCGGACCCGAATTTCTATTCCCCGAAGTCGCTGAAAAACCAGCTAGTAATTCCCTTGCGGATCGTAGAAAGGCTGCGGCGCAATCGTTTACCAGCCCTGAGAATGGACGTTTTGCGCGCACCGTGGTAAATCGTTATTGGCAGCGACTCACCGGCCGAGGCCTGGTCGCGAACGTCGACGATATGGATGCGAAGCCGTCGAATCCCGATCTTTTGGACTGGCTGGCCTCCGATTTCACCCAACATAACTATGACTTGAAGTATCTGATCAAACTGATCATGACCTCGCGAAGTTACGGTCAACCCGCGACGCGCGAAAACCTGCGCCGCATGACCGCGGAACAGTTCGCCGATTCCATCTCCGAAATCACCGGCGAGTGGCGCGTTTCGCAAAGTGGTGAAAAAGCGGTCTATGCCCGCGAATGGGAACTCAAATCAACTCCGCTAACGAGAGCCATGGGCCGTCCGATTCGCGATCAGGTCTTTACCAGGCGCGAAGATGCCGCCACTACCTTGCAGGCGCTCGAACTCGTCAACGGAGATACACTCGCGATCGTGCTGAAACGCGGCGCGTTAAGGCTGCTGGGCGAATTACCCGACGCGCCCCAAAATCTCTACGACAGCCGCCGCATGGACAAGGGATCGAAGCCGCTCGATATCGATATCACTGGCGCGAAGCAACTCTGGCTTTTTGTTGATGACGCCGGATGTTACGACCCTGCGCGCACCGTCGCTGGATGGTTGGATCTCAAAGTCGATGGAAAACGCGTCGCCGATTTGACTACCCTTTCGAAGACGACCACCGGCACGCTGACAACCGATAAAGTCAAGCATGAAGCGATCGTCGCGCCGGTGGGTTCGCTAATCATGTATCCCATTGAAGGGCTCGGATTTACGCGCCTTACCGGCGCGGTGGGAATCGACGACGGCGCACGATCGAGCGATATCAATCCCAACGTCCGCTTTTTTGTGTTCACGGAAAAGCCCGACCTCGAACGCCTGCTGCGCGTTTCAGGCGAGCCACCGACAGCATTGCCAAAACCGTCGCGCGATCCTAAGGTATTGATAGACCAACTGTTTTGGGAAGCCTTGTCTCGCAAAGCAAATCCGCGCGAAGTGACGGTAGCGATGAAGTTATTAGCAAAGCAGGGCGGCCTCGAAGATCTGCTGTGGAGTTTGATCATGCATCCGGAGTTTCAATATGTTCAATAGTTCGCGCCGCCATTTCATGCAAGCGTCAGCCGCTGCAACACTTGCCGCTTTAACCGGCAGTGAGGCCCGCCTGCTCGCCGGTCCGAAGATCGAACCGCGCGCCGATTCCGTCATCCTCCTCTGGATGGCGGGCGGAATGGCGCAAACGGAAACGTTCGACCCCAAAAAATATACGCCTTACGAGACCGGGCTCGCCTCCGACAAAGTTCTCAGCACCTTCCCCAGCATCGATACCGTGGTCGACAATATCAAGATCTCAGAAGGCCTCGCCAATATCGCCAAAATCATGGATCGAGGTACTTTAATCCGCTCCCATCGCGTCGGCGATCTGGGATTCATTCTGCACTCGCGGCACCAATATCACTGGCATACGGGCTACGCGCCGCCGCAATCGGTAGCCGCGCCGCACATGGGCGCCATGATCTCCCGAACGCTCGGACCGCGAAATCCCGACCTGCCCGCGTTTATCGATATCGGCCAGAACATCGAAATCGGCGGTGAGAGTGACGGCCTGAAAGCCTTCCATACCGCCGGATTCCTGGGGAGCGAGCACAGCCCATTTTTTATCACCGACCCGAGAGACGCCGCATCCTCAACTCGCCCTTCGGAGTACGTCGGCGCGACCAGGTTTGCCTCGCGTTATCAACTCTATAAAGAGTTGGTCGAGGCGAGCAGCTTCCAGCAGGAGAGCCTCCGCCGCTCCGTCAACAACGCGCATCGCCTGTTAAATTCACAAGCCGCCAAGGCGTTCGACCTCTCGCTCGAACCGCAAAAAAACTTCGATAAATACAACACCGGCCGCTTCGGGCAAGGCTGCCTGCTGGCACGAAGGCTGATCGAACAAGGCGCGCGATTTGTCGAAGTTACCTCGGAATATATTCCCTTCCGCTACTGGGACACTCACGAAAACGGACACACCAGAGCCGCCGGCATGAAGCAATCGATCGACATGCCGGTAGCGCAACTCATTCGGGATCTTGAAGATCGAGGTTTGCTCAACCGCACGCTGGTGATCCTGGCGTCAGAATTCGGCCGCGACATGATCTGCGAAGGCAAGCCCGGCCAAGAGGTGAAGAATCAAGTAGATCAGCCTCCAGTGATGACGGAGCCCAAACACTACGGCATGCACCGCCACTTCACCGAAGCCGGCAGCGTGCTACTGTTCGGCGGCGGCGTAAAGCGCGGATTCTTATACGGCAAAACCGCCGACGAGCGCCCCTGCCGAATCCTCGAAAATCCCGTGACAATCGAGGATCTGCACGCGACCATTTATCACTCGCTCGGCATCGCGGCGGATACCGGCTATGAAATCGAGAAGCGGCCGTTTTACGTGACCAAGGACGGCAAGGGCGAAGCGGTCATGCCGCTTTTCGCTTAGCCTTGATCAGAAGTTTTTGGGGAAAGACCTATTGACGGTGCCATCTCCAGCTCTTTTGGTGCCCCTTGAAGCCCATATGTAAACATATCCCCAAGCGAAGGCTATGTTTTGTATTGCAAAGCGTTGAGCGACCAGAACTACGCCGCGAAGACCGTGCGTACGCGCCCCTAGTCCTTCAAGAAGAGCCAAGCATGTTAACAATACGATCGCCGAAATTGCCGGCTTCCGCATCGCTAAGATCGCCATCGGCAGTGGCATGACAAATCCGCAGACCAGTGCGAGCAGCGACTCAAATAACCGATTGTCATTCAGAGTGAAGCTAGCTGCCAGGCCAATAAGGAGGCTGGCGATACCCCAGACAATGCCGAGATAAAGGATCACGCCCGTGGTTACGTCCGCTCGATTGTTCACACCAAAAAGCCTATCCGGTAAATTCGTCTAATCAAGCTCGCCAATGCCCGCCAACACCACTGGGTCCCGGTCCGGGAATTCGGCCACGAGCGACAGCTTCCCACCCATTGCTTCGACGGATTTTCGCAAGGTCGACAGCATTATATCGACACGTTTTTCAAGCCTCGAAACACCGTCCTGGCCGATTCCGAGAGTCTTAGCCACGCGTTGGTGCGCTAGCTTTCGCGCGCGCCGAAGTTTTTGCAACGTCAGTTCCTCGGCAATCAGTTGCGCTGCGCGAGCTTCGATTTTCTTGCGCCGCTCGGGGCTCAAGTCCTTCATGGTCTGTTCGAGATTTCGCATGATTGTTGCTTCCCTTTCTCTCGCCTAATGGCGCTGTGAGAACATGTCCAGAAACTCTCGAACGCGCAGGATTGGAATTTCCCCGAACCTCTCCAAGCGCAACAGATGCCGGTCTCCGCTGACGATCATATCGGCGTTACCTTCCGCGGCGCATTCCAGAACACGATTGTCGTCAGGGTCGTCTTGAATCAAATCCAAGCTTACTGCTGGATCGACCAGCAACGTGACGCTTTCCAGTTTAACGCGAATAGCCGCGGCATCGTTCGGAGTCACATGGAACTTGAGGCGGAGTTTTTCGTCAAGCTCGTCGAGCAGCACATGCGACGTTACGAGCGTCACGTTGCGCGACAAGGCGAGATCGAGAAGTGCCCCGGGCAGCCCTCCGAACATCAGGGCGGAGATTAAAATGTTGGTGTCCGCGACGACCAGCATGACCGCAGGGCTACTTATTGCTTTTCGCGGCGATATTGATCGGAGAGAAGCTCAACCCTTCCCTCGTCTGTAATCCCTAGCTCCCGCCCTTTAGCGCGCGTTCGTTCCAGGAGTGCGTCCCACTCGGCGTCTCGCTGGATGTATTTCCGCAGGGCTTCGCTCATGAGATCGCTGATCGTTCGGCGTTCCTGCTCGGCCAACTCCTGCGCTTTGACAAGCAAGTCAGGCGGGAGAGTAATCGAGACTGTATTCTCAGTCTGCATACTTCATTGTAGGCGCTCCGGCATGCTCCCGGCGGCTCCGCTTGGTGGACCTGTCGGGTGTTGATAGTTCGGATAGGGGGGACGCTTCGGCTCTGGCGGGGGATTTTTCTTTAGCTGATCCAGGGCCACCGCGACTGCGCGCTCCAGTTGGGGGTCGTGGCCGTCGTGAACGTTCTTTGGATCGAGCTCGACTTCGATGTCCGGTTGGACGCCGTGATTTTCTACGTCCCATTGGCCTTCGGGATTGAAGAATCCGAAGTTGGGGGACGTCACGTTGCCTCCGTCGAGCAGCACTGGATATGCCGAGACGCCGACCAGGCCGCCCCAGGTGCGCTTGCCGATTAGCGTTCCCGTATGCGTGTATTTGAACATCCACGGCATGGCGTCTCCGCCGGAGCCGGCGAATTCATTGGTGATCATCACCTTCGGGCCAAGAATCGACGCGGCGGGGCTGCGATAAATTGCGCCGTAACGCGGGCTCCAGTAGGCCAGCAGTTTCCGGTTCAGCACTTCGATGACGTAATCGGCGACCTGGCCGCCGCTGTTGTAACGCTCGTCGATGACCGCGCCGTGCTTCTCCGTTTGCGCGAAATAATAACGAGTGAAACTGGCCAATCCGCCTTGCGCGGTGTCTGGCATATAGACGTAGGCGAGCTTGCCTCCGCTCAATTCGTCGACCTTGCGGCGATTGCCTTCGACCCAGGCTTCATGACGCAACTGCATTTCATTGGCGATGGGCGTTACGGTGACCTCGCGCCCGTTGGCACCGCTCGGGTCCGAGCCGATCTTCAGCACGACCGTTTTCTCGGACGTTCCTTCGAGCAGGCGCGATACGTCGTCTTTGCCGGTGAGTTCCGCACCATTTATAGCGAGGAGATAATCGCCTTCGGAAACATTCAGGCCCGGTTGCGCCAGAGGCGCGCGCAGTTGCGGATTCCAACTCTCTCCCGTATAGATTTTCTTCAAGCGATATCGGCCGTTGGCGATCTCATAATCGGCCCCCAGCAGGCCTCCGGGAACAGTCTTGACTTCGGGGACGGTGCCGCCTCCGCCGCGCAGGTGGCCGACGGTAAATTCGCTCAGCATGGCGTGGATGACGTAATTCAAATCGTTCCTTGAACCGAGAGAGTCGAGATACTTTTCGTACTCCTTCTCGCCGTCGGCGGAGTTGACGCCGTGCAGATTGGCGTCGTAGAAGTAGCTGCGCTCGATGCGCCAGACCTCGTGATACATCTGCTTCCATTCGGCGACAGGATCGACGTTGACTTCAATATCGGTCAGGCGAAGCGCGCCTTCGCCGGGCTTGATGGGCGCGGTCGCGGACGCGATGATGTACTGCGGACCGGCGGGTGCGCCACCACGGCCACCGCGACCGCCGGCACCTGCGCCGCCCATGCGGAGCAGCATCTTTTCGCCGTTGGCTGACAGGTCGAACGACGCGACACCGTCGGCTAGTTTGTCCGTCTTGCGCGTTTTCAGATCCCACTTGGAGAGCGTTGAGCCGCCGCCCGCTCCGCCACGGCCGCCGCCACCACCTGCGCCGGGTTCCATGATGTAGAGGATTCCGGCGCGGCCCGTGGCGATCATGGAATAGGCGCGCGCAGGCTGCGGGAGCGCGAGAATGCGCTGCTGGATTTTATCGAAATCGATGCGTACCGGCTTGGGAGGCGCCTCTGGCGCATTTCCGCCCCGACCTCCGCGTCCACCACGCCCACCGGCGTTTTCTTCGCTGACGGCTTTCTGATCGGCGGGTTTCTCTTCATCGCTCTCAGGGCCGAGAGGCGACGGAATATTGTTGGGCAGCACGATCATATAAATGTTTCGCGTGACCTGATGTTCATCGCTGGTCATGTCGAGGCCGCTGGTAGTGGGGCCATAGTTGGTACTGGCCGTGAAGTAAAGATACTGGCCGTCGCGATCGAAGACCGGATCGTGAGAATCGGACATTCCATCGGTTACCTGCGTGGACTTGCCGCTATCGAGCGAATATACGAACACGGCATGGAAACGATTGGGCAGGATGCGGACGAACGTGATCCACTTGGAATCGCCGGACCACGAGAAATCGCGGTTCAGCTCGTAGGCGTAATCGGTATCGACCTTGGTGAGCTTCGAGGTCGCGATGTCGACGTCCCACAGGTTCAGTTGATTGTCGGTGAACGCGATGTGCTTCGAATCGGGCGACCATTTGGGGTCAAAATAGAACGCCGATTTGCCTGCGAGCGGGATTTGTTGCGGAGCTTCCGCGCCGTTTTGAGCTTTGATGTGCAGCGCGTACTCGCCCGATTCGTCGGAGAAGTAGGCGATCGTTTTCCCGTCCGGCGACCAGGCGGGCGTGCGTTCCATGACGCCGGGCGTATTAGTGAGATTGCGAACGTCGCCCTTTTCGGCGGGCGCGGTGAGGATCTCGCCATGTGCTTCCATGACCACGCGGACACCGCTGGGAGAGATTTTCACGCTGCGGATTTCGCGCGAGACATTTTGGAAGTGCGGCCGCACTTCACCCAGGTCGGCGGCCAGATCGATCGTCACTTCGTGCGATTTATTCGAAGCCAGATCGTAGATCAGGATCTTGCCGAACTGTTCATAGACGATGCCGCCGGGGCCCGCGCTGGCCGCGTCGATATCCTTCCCTTTATTGGCGATCAGCTCGGCGGGCTCGACTTTACTTTTGGGGTCCCAACGATAAAGGGTCATGGGGCCGTTGCGGTCGGAGAGGAAATAAATCTTATCTCCGATCCACATCGGGTTGATGTCGTTCGAATCCTTGCGAGGCACTTTCACGGTGCTGAGGTCGCTGAGATTCACCAGCCACAGATAGCTGGCTTCGCCGCCGCGATAACGTTTCCAGGCCACGAAATTATTGAAGCCCGGCGCGAACTGGCCGCCGTCGAGAGGAGCGTAAATCATGCGCTTCCCGTCGGGCGAATAGGCGCCCGTGCAGGCCATTGGCAGAGGCAGCACCTCGGGCAGGCCGCCTGAGGGGGCGACCGTGAAAAGCTGCGTGAAGCGCGAAAAACTTTCGCGATTGGAGCGGAACAGAATGCGGGAGCCGTCGGGAGTCCAGCCAACCACGCGGTCGCCATCGGGATGATAGGTGACGCGCTTGGGGACGCCGCCTGAGACGGGCATGGTGAAGACGTCGATGTTGCCGTCATATTCCCCGGTGAACGCGAGGGTCCCGCCGTCGGGTGAGATGGCCGCCTCGGTTTCGGTGCCATTGCCGCCGGTCAACCTGGTGGCGAGGCCGCCTTCGCGCGAAACGCTCCACAGGTCTCCGGCGTAGGTGAACACGATAGTGGTCTTGTTCATGACCGGCTTGTGCAGCAGGTGGAGGGAGGGGCCGGCGGCGAAGGCGGAAATGGCTCCGCAGAGCAGGGGAAGAAGACGGAAGGATTTCATGAAAGGACCTCTGAAAGTCTAGTGTATCGAATATGGCGAGTGGCGAAGGAGCGTCGCCATCGCGGACTAGAGAAAGATTTTCCCCGACTTGAGAGAAATTGGTCTCCCTCCCCACTAAACGAAAGAGGTAAGGGCAGAAAGGAAGCGCATCGTGATCGAAGCGAGCATGACCAAGACCGGGATTGAGGGGCTGGATGAGATTTTCCATGGAGGAATTCCGCGGTCCAACATGATTCTGGTGCAGGGCGAGGCCGGGACCGGCAAGACCCTGATGGGCATCGAATTCATTTACCACGGGATCACGTTGTACAACGAGCCCGGCATCATCGTGGTATTTGAGACCAGCCCGGACAAACTGACGCGCGATGCCGCGTTATTTGGCTGGGAATTGGAGAAACTCCAACAACAGAACAAGCTTAAGGTGATCTTTACCAGTCCGCAGGTATTGGAAGAGGAACTGCGTTCCCCGGGTAGCCTGCTGCTCGAAACCGCTGCCGAAATGGGGGTACGGCGGATCTTCATCGATGGAATCGGACTGCTGCACCCGGCATCGACGAATGGCCATGAAATGACCATGAATGGGCCAGGTTCCTACCGCGAGCTGTTACAGCAACTGCTGGAGGGTTTATGGCGCGGGGATCTGACAGCGATGCTGGCGCACGAGGTGGGCTCCCTGGACCAGTCGCTTTCCACGCTCGAATCCGCCGGTTTTCTGGCGGACACGGTGATCGAGTTGGGGCGGGACCGGCGCAATCGGCTGGGGCATCGCAGCGTCGAGATTATCAAGAGCCGGGGTCAGGATTACGTGCCCGGCAAACACACCCTGCGAATCACCGCCGGTAAGGGATTGCAAGTATTCCGGCGCGTACAGGCCCCCGTGGTTCGCAATCTGGATCAGCCGACGTCGACCGCCAAGCGTTCCGTCATCGGGGTACCCGCTTTAGACGATTTGATAGGGGGCGGCCTTTTTGACGGCTCGACCACCATGGTCGTCGGAATTTCGGGAGCGGGGAAGACGGTGCTCGGCACCCAGCTTTTGCGGGAAGGAGTGATTAAAGAGGGGAAGCGCGGCCTGCTCATTTCGCTGGACGAGCATCCTGCGCAAATCATCCGTAACGCGGACACTCTGGGGCTGGATCTCAAGGAGCACATCGACTCCGGGATGATCCACATTTTCTACGAGAGTCCCCAGGAGCTGGAGATCGATTCGCATTTCGCCCGCATCGTGCGAACCATTGAAGAGCACGATATCCAACGGCTGGTGATCGATGGCGTGACCAGTTACAGCACCGCGGTCGACGATCAGCGGGCGTACCGCGATTTTTTCCACGCGCTGGTGGCGTACAGCAAATTCCGCCTGATGACAACGTTTTTCAATTATGAGAATCCGGAATTGTTCGGGATTTCGTCCTACATGCCGGAGTTTCCGGTCAGCTCGATTGTGGACAACATTATTCTGATGTCGCTGGTGGAACTTGGAAACACCCTGCATCGCTGTATGGCGGTGGTGAAAGCGCGAGGGTGCAAGCATGAGTTCGATACGCGCGAGTTTACAATTGGGCAGGGCGGAATCAATCTTCTGCCTTTGGACAAACATTTCGAACTGCCGGTGCTGCCCATCGAGAGCTACTCGAGCGTGTTGAGCCGGGCGCCGACGCGGGTCGGCGTCGGCAAGGCAAAATCCCGTGCGGCGAAGGGCACGGGATAACTGGAGAGTGGTTGATCCGTGCCCACCCAAAAAGAGCTGCTCGATTCCGATAGTTGGGCGGAAATCCTGGAATTGTACGCCTCCAGCGTCAACGTGGCTGTCGCGTTGGTCGATCATGAGGGCCGGCTGATCGGAAAGTGCCACAACCCGCAGCCGATCTGGAGCTTGGCCCGGAAAGCGCGGCCTGCGTGGGGTCCCGGTTGCATTTTCTGTCTGAATGCGAATGGATATTGCACCGCGGCCGCCGAGGCGGAGCGAACCCGGTCCGCGGTTCTGGTGTCCGGAATGGGCGGTTTCGTGCATGCCGCGGCCCCCATCTTCCTGGACAATCGACATTTGGGCACGCTGCTGGCCGGGCAGGTGTTCGATCACTATCCTGAACTGCTTCTGATGGAGCAAGTGGCCCGCGAGTTTGGTCTTTCGGGGCAGGAACTGTGGCGTTTGGCGCGCCAGCGTATTCCGGTTAGCCAGGCGACTTTGACGACCTACGGGAACCTGTTGGGGACTCTCGGCCAGGCTTTCCTCCGGGAGAGGCATAACACGATCCTTCAAAAGGCGTTGGCCGACACAAACGAGCGACTCCAGTCCTCCAACGAGGACCTGCACGGCAAGATCGCGGAGCTGGATCAATCGCTTGCCGAAAAAGACATTCTGTTGAATGAAGTCCACCACCGGGTGAACAACAACCTCCACGTGATCGCGAGCCTGTTGCGGATGCAAGCCGAGGCGTTTCCGGACGATCGGGTGGCGAACGCGCTACGGGAGACCCAACTGCGCGTTGAATCCATGGCGCTGATTCACGCGCACCTTTACAACTCGGCCGACTGGAACGCAGTGGATTTTGCCGAGTATGCGACGGTGCTGGTCGGCACCCTGTTTGTTTCTTATGGAGTCGACCCGGCGCGCATTACCTGGCGGGTGGAGATCAGTCCGTTCGAGTTGAGCGTCGACAAGGCCATTCCCGCCGGGTTGATTCTCAACGAACTGATTTCCAACGCCCTCAAGCACGCTTTTCCGGATGGCCGCCACGGCGCCATTCTCGTGAGGGGCGAACTTCACGACGGCCGGGTTGAACTCGTGGTGCAAGATGACGGAGCTGGCGTTTCAGGAACCAACGGTGGAATCGGCGGCAAAACGGCGGAGTGGGACCGGCCCCAATCGCTGGGACTTAAAATTGTCGAGATTCTCGGCCGCCAGTTGAAGGGAGCCTTCGAACGGCCGCCGACGGCAAAAGAGCCGGGTACAGGTTCTATATTCCGCGTTTCCTTTCCCTATCGGACGCCATACCGCGACGCGGTCTCACTTTAGCCTTCCCTCCGCATGAGAATATCTGGCGGGCGCGTCCACATAGTTTTAAGTGACAATCGGTAACAATCTACAAGACGGTGCGCGCATTACCCGGGAGGCGGTAAGTGGACAACAAGTGCAAAGTATTGATTGTGGAAGATGAAGGTCTGATCGCACACGATATTTCGACCTCCCTTGAGGCGTCGGGCCACGTGGTAGTGGGTACCGTGAGCACGGCCGCGGAGGCGCTGGAACAAGCGGCCGGGGCGGATATCGTTCTGATGGACGTCCGTATCGACGGACCGGTCGACGGGATTGAAGCGGCGGCGCAGATTCGGGAGCGGTATCACCTTCCAGTGATCTTTCTGACCGCCCATGCCGACCGGCAGACGCTGGATCGCGCCAAGTTGAGCGGCGCCTTCAGTTACCTTGTCAAACCCATCGCGCCCTCATCGCTGAATAGCGCCCTTCAGATGGCGCTCTACAAGCACGGGATGGAGAGGAAGCTCGAGGAGCGCGAGGCTTTGTTGCGAACCACGCTCGGCTCAGTGGCGGACGCGGTGGTGGTTACCGATCATTTGAGCCGCATTCTGATGCTGAACGCGGCGGCGGAGAGGCTTACCGGGTGGACGCATGCGGAAGCCGAAGGACAGCCGGTTTTGCGAGTCCTGGGTCTGGTGGACGTGGAGTCGGGAGAACCGGCGGAGGATCCGGTACCGCTGGCGATATTGAAGGATGGTCCGATACCGCTAGACCGCAGCCGGCAGTTGATCTCCCGCAGCGGGTCTCAGATCATGATCGAAGGCTCGGCCGCGCCGGTGAAGGCGTTCGGGATTGCGCTGGGGACGGTGCTCACGTTTCGCGACGTCAGCGCGCGGTTGTGGGAGGAAAAGCAACTCCGGCAGGCGCACAATGTGGACGCGGCGGGGCGGATGGCCGCGCGCGTTTCCGACGAATACTCGAGTCTGCTGGCGATTATCAGGAATCAGTCGGAACTGCTGCTGCGGCAGTTCGGAGAATACTCGCCCGCGCGCCAGGCAATTGAGGATATTCAGGCATCGGCCGCCGCGGCGGAGGCGCTCACACGACGTCTGACCCGGTTCGGGACCAGGCAGGCGACTGAGCTGCCGGAGCTGCTGAGCATCAATGGCGTGCTGCGCCGGATGTCGAAACTGATCGCATCGATGGCCGGCACTGGGATTGAGCTAGCCATTCATACGTCGCCCTTGGCGGGAAAGGTAAGGGCGGATGCAGCGCAACTCGAACACGCGATCATGAGCCTGGTGCTCCACGCCTGTGCGATGATGCCCGAGGGCGGGCAATTGCGGATAGAGAGCGGGAAGACGGACCTTCCGCGGTTCGACTCCGTGGCGAGCTACGCCACGCTCAACATATCCCATACCGGGCAGGAACCGGACCTCGAAAAGCTGTTCGAACCAGCCTCGATCGCCGAGGATGGGCTGGCTCTGGCGATGGTCCACGGCATTGTAGCCGAGCACAGGGGATACATTTCGGCGCAACCATCGGCCCTTGGCTACCGGTTCGAGATGCTGCTGCCGCTCGCTTCCGAGGCGCTGCCGGCGGACGCGAGTCTGGAACCCCGGAACGTTGCCTCGGTCTTGCTGATCGATTACCGGGAACGGGTGCGGGCGCAGCTCCATAATTTTTTCGAGGCGGAGGGATATAATCTGCTCGAAGCGGCCGACGATCAGGAGGCGCTGGCATTGGGCGAGGTCCATGAGGGCTCGCTCGACCTGCTCGTCGCCGACGCGGCGGATGCGGACCGCATCGGCGCGGCCCTCCGCAAGAATCACACCGAGTTGCAGGTGTTGCGCATTGTCGATCTGCCGGAGGCCGCTCCGAACGAAATTCTTCGTCCGTTCACGCAGGCCGCGTTGCTCGAAAAGGCGTCACAGCTCTTGGGGCCGCGAGCCGCCCTGGGCGCGGCGGCGACTACTTCTTCTTCGTCTTGACCGCGCCGGGCTCAGGCAGCGTAAACAGACTGTCCGTCACGTCTTTGTTGATAGTCACGGATTCCGAGAAGATTTCGTAGACTTTGTCGCCATTGCGATCGCGGCGGATCTGGTGCGGCCACTGCACTCCGCCGGCATCCCGGTACCGGGCGAACAGAGTTGACTCTTCGTCCTGCTCCTTCGAGAGGGCGTTCTTTCGCTTGTAAATCTGGCGCACCGGAAGCTTGGTCGATTGGTGAAAATGTACGCGCACGACGTGATTGTCGGAATCGGTGATGTTGACAATGTCCACCGGGAGATTCTCGACCACGTCGGACCCTTGCGATTCGAAAATCATTCCGGGCTCATGCAGGCGCTGGCGGAACATGTAGAGCACGTTGCGCAGCGTCGACTCCCGATAGCGGTCGAAGCGCTCCTGCTCCATGGGCTTGTTTCCGCGCCAACTGATATCCCATCCGGCATTCTCGAGGAACAGCACCGAAGTCTCCTCGTTCTTGCCGAACATTTCCCTTTCGCGCTGGCCGAGTTCCTCGCCCGATTTCGAAGGCGGAACGGTCAGATAGCGAGTATAAATCTTGGCAACGGAGAGGCCTGAAATCTGGTCGTGATAATACGAATAAGCGCGTCCGGATTCGGTGCGGTCCGTCATCGTCAGGAAGGTATCGCCGCCGAGCGCGTGGACCGCATCTTCGATCACTTTTTTCCCGCGAATTTCCGACTGTGTCTGCGCGGCCTGACCCCAGGCGCCGGCGCTCGCCGAAAATAAAAAGCCCCGCCTTGTCATTTTTTAGCCGGTTCTGGCTTCTTGCTCAACTCGTCCGCGTTGAGGCCGGTGTTCAGTTTGATTTCAGACACCGACACATCCGCCATCTTCTTGCCGTTTTGCTCGATCGTCGCCTTGAACGGCAGCTTGACGCCGGCTACCTCGCGCCAGTCCGAGTATGTCGCCCTCACTTCAGCCCCCTCCGTGTATATCTGCCGGACGGGTAATCCCGTGGCCTCGTCGAACTCCACTCGGACGCTCTCCCCGCCTGCCGAAATTTCCACCGCGTTTGGACCAACCGCGTTTACCGTTCGCGATGCGTCGCGATTGGACAAAATCAGGGTAAGCCACTGCCGAAAAATCTCCCCCTGCGCCTGTTTCAACACGGGAGCAGGCATCGGCTTCAGCCCTTGCGGCGGCGGCAGCGCCAGCCATCCAGATTTCCCATCCGAGAAGGCGACGATCGTTCCGAACGGCAGCATCTGATCCTGGCGGAAGACACCCGGCGCTATCCAGCGATTCTGCTGCCTGATCTTCATACCTCCCGCTGAAGCGTCCATCGCCATCTCGGCCGCCTCCGTAAAATCCTTGACCCCCGCGATTTTGTCCGCCCCACCCATTGCCTGTTGCGCGCGTTTCAGCAGCGCACGTCCGCGCTCGAGCGACGCCGAATCGGCTTTCGGCGTATCCGATTTCGGCTCGGGAATCGTCAGATCGATCATGTTGACCTTGCCCAGCGTCGCCAGAGCCTTGCCGAATTCTTTCGGATTCCCCACCGCGACGATCGCGAGATTTTCCGGCAGGAATCGCTCCTGGGCGACCCGCAGCACATCCGCCCGCGTCACGGCCGTAATCGCTTTTTGATACTGGAACAGGAAATCCTTAGGGTAACCGTAGTATTCGTAGCGCATCACGCGATTCAGCGTTTTCGCCGGACTATCGAAGAAGAACACGAAGCTGTTGAGCACGCCGTCCTTCGCTTCGTCTAGCTCGCGCGCCGTCACCTCCACCGAGCGCATCTTATCGAGCTCGACGCGGATCGCCTCTAAAGTCTCCGTGGTCGATTGCGACTTCGTACTGCCGCCGATGCGGAACGTTCCCGGGTGATCCCAGTTCGCCGCCCACTGCGCGCTGATGTCGTACGCATAGCCGAGCTTGGTCCGGATCTGCGACAACAACCGGCTCGAAAATCCCTGGCCCAGAATATTCGCGGCAACCTGCAGCGCGGCGTAGTCTTTCTCCCGCAGCGTGCCGCCCAATTCACCGATCGCGAAAAATGTCTGCGTGACGTCCCCTTTCTCAGCGAAGTAAATACCGGGCGCGGCCTTGGCTGTGACCTCCGGAAATTTCGGCACGTCCGGCTGTTCCACCTTCCAATCGGCGAACAGTGTTTCGAGCTTCTCCTTCATCTCCGGAATCTTGAAATCGCCGTAGACCGCCAGCATAATATTCTTCGGGAAATAGTAGCGATGGTAAAACCTGACCAGATCCTCGCGATGGATGTGATTTAGATCCTCATACTCGGTCTGCCATCCGTAAGGCGTCGTGGGTCCATAAACAATCCGCGCCAGTTCGCGATCCGGGATACCGCTCGCGTCGTCATTTCTCCGCGCGATGGCGCTGCGCTCCTGCGAAATCGCCAGATCGAGCTTGTCCTCGCGAAACTCGGGCGCGGTCAGCACCTCTTTAAAGACCCCCAACACCGTGTCGCCATTTTCCTTCAGCGCGGAAAAACTCATGCTGGCGCTGGTCTCGTCCATGCCGGCCTCGACCGACGCCGCCATGTTCTCCAGCTCCTCGTCGATCTGATCGCCGTTTTTCGATCTCGTTCCACCGGAGCGCAGCACCTGCGCCGCAAATTCGGAGAGCCCTTTTTTGTCCGGCGGATCGAACAGGTTGCCGGTGCGGATCAGCGCCAGCCCGCGAACCAGCGGCAATTCGTGATCTTCCAGCAGAAACACGCGCATGCCGTTCGCCAGGGTAAACGCAGTCGGCTCCGGGATCTTCACCTGCGGCAGCGGCGGATATTTCAGGTCCTTATACGAAGGAGCCACCGGTTGCGCGAAAACTCCGCTCACCAGGCAACCCGCAAGAAGGAGTTTCTTCACTTCGCACCGCCTTCCACCGGCGCTTTTGTATACGCCACCGTGCGCGTGTTCTCGATCAGATACGTTTTCGCCACGCGTTGAACATCGTCCGCGGTCACTTTGTCGAACTCCTGAAGCTCTGTAAACAATTTTCGCCAATCGCCGAAATTGACGGAGTAGCTACATAACTCCGACGCAAGGCCGGAATTGCTGTCAAGCTTCCGGATCAATGCCGCGCGCAGCTTGATCCTCACCCGCGCGATGGTCGCATCGTCAACCCTATCCTTCTTCACATGCTCGATGATCGAGTACAACGCTTTTTCGTTTTCCTCGAAGGAATGCCCGGTCGACGGAATCACGTAAAACAAGAACAGTGACGGATATTTGCCCGACGGAAACGTATCCTGACTCCCCGCGCCCAGCGCAATCTTTTTATCCCGCACCAATTCCTTATAGATCAGGCCCGTGCGCCCGCCCGAAAGCACTTCGCTCAGCACGTCGAGCGCGGCATCGTCCGGACTGTATTGCGACGGCCGTTTGTACGCGATCGCCAGAAATGGCTGCGCCGGGCTCTCCACCGCGACGCGCTTCTCGCCCTCCTGTTTCGGCTCGACCGTGCGCACCATCGGCGGCACTGGAGCTTTCCCCAGCCGCCTGAAATATTTCTCGGCCATGCGCTTCGCCTCGGCCGGATTCACGTCGCCCGCGATCCCGATCGTGATGTTGCCCGGCGTGTAGTATTTCTTATAAAATTGCTCCGCCTCCGGCTCGCGGAAATTGTCGATGTCGCTGGCCCACCCTCCCGGCATTACGCGATAAGGATGCGCCTCGAACGCCGTCGCCAGCAGCGCCTCCACCAGCTTGCCTTGCGGGCTGGACTCGACGCGCATGCGCCGCTCCTCCCGAACCACATCCCGCTCTTTATAAAATTCGCGGAATACCGGGTGCAGGAAGCGCTCCGATTCCAGATAGAACCACAGCTCCATGCGATTTTCGGGGAAGCTGTAATAGTAATTGGTGGAATCTTCGCCGGTACCCGCATTCATGCCGACGCCGCCGTTGGATTCGACAACGCGGTCGTACTCGTTTTCCTCGACAAAGCTGTCGGCGGTCGCGATGGCGTCTTTTAGCTCCGCCGAAATAGCCTCGATCTTTTTCGGATCGGATCGAAAGCCCTTGCGCCTCTCCTGATCGAGCTTGTCGTAAACCACTTCGATCTGCGCCAGCGCGGCTTTTTCTTTCGGCCAATTCTTGGTGCCGATGGTGGGCGTGCCCTTGAACGCCATGTGCTCGAACATGTGCGCGATGCCGGATTCCCCGCTGGGATCGTCCACGGAGCCGACGTTGGCGTAGGTGTGGAAGGATACGACCGGCGCTTCATGCCGCTCGATAATCAAAAAGTGCATCCCGTTGGGAAGGGTGAATTCAGTGACTTTTTTCTCAAAATCCTGCAACGACTGTGCGCAGAGCAAGCCGGGCAGGAGAGCAAGGAGACAAACTCTCATACTTTAAGAGTAACGCGACTTGTGGGGCGGCCAATCTGGCGGCAGCCTGCTTTTTAGCAGGCTTTTTCCGAATCGCCTAAGAGCAGCCTAAGTGTCTGGCGCCGCAAGACTCGGCGTGGGTGACTAATACGCCGGCGAATCGCTCGCCGGAAACGACTCCGCCGATGCCTCGTCGACGACATCCCACTCTTCCTGTTCGTCGGTGTCATCGTTGCCGGGCGCGAGCAGGAAAGCGAGAATCACTCCGCAACCCGCGCCGAGAAGAAAACTCGTGACCGGCTTCATGACTCTACTTAATCTCGAGAATATCTTTCTCTTTCGCCTTCGACGCCTGGTCGATCTTGGCGATATGCGCGTCCGTGGTCTTCTGCACGTCGTCCAGCGCGCGCCGCTCTTCGTCTTCGCTGATCAGTTTGTCTTTCAGCAGCTTTTTCAAATGCTCATTGGCATCGCGACGGACGGTGCGCGCCGCCACGCGATGCTCCTCGGCGACACCGTGCAGCTTCTTGACGATTTCCTTGCGCCGCTCCTCGGTCAGAGGGGGAATCGGCACTCGAATCAGTTTGCCGTCGTTGGAAGGATTCAGACCCATGTCGGCGGTGCGAATCGCCTTTTCGATCGCCGCGATCTGTGAGACATCCCACGGTTGGATCGTGATCAGCGAGGGCTCCGGCACATGCAGGTTGGCAACCTGGTTCAGCGGCGTCGGCGTGCCGTAATAATCCACCCGCAAGTTATCGAAAATCGCCACCGATGCACGGCCCGTGCGGATGGCTCCGATCTCGTGCTGCATCCCCGAAATCACTTTGTCCATGCGCGTCTTGGCATGGGCTTCCACATCCTTCACGCTTTGAAACGCGTGATTTGTCGCTGGTGCTGGTTGTTCTGGCTTCATAGTGTCTCTAGTGGATGAGCGTGCCAATCGGCTCGCCCATCGTCATTCGCATTATATTGCCATGGACGTTCAAATTGAAAACCACGATCGCGAGCTTGTTGTCGCGGCACATCGCCACCGCTGAAGCGTCCATCACGCGCAGATTTTTCGAAAGGACGTCGGAGTAGCTGATTTCGGAATAACGCACCGCATCCGTGCTCTTCAACGGATCCTTGTCGTACACGCCGTCGACCCGCGTCGCCTTGGCCACCACTTCGGCATGAATCTCCAGGCCCCGCAGCGTCGCCGCGGTATCGGTGGAAAAATAAGGATTCGACGTGCCCGCCGCGAAAATCACGATGCGGCCTTTTTCCAGATGGCGAATCGCCCGCCGCCGGATGTACGGCTCGGCCACTTCGTGCATCTCGATGGCGGTCATCACCCGCGTCGGGACGCCCTGCTTTTCGAGCGCATCCTGCAACGCCAGCGCATTGATCACTGTGGCCAGCATCCCCATGTGGTCCGCCGCCACCCGGTCCATGTTCTGCGCCGCAGCCGCCACGCCTCGGAAGAAATTTCCGCCGCCCACCACCAGGCCGATCTGCACTCCGGTGCGCGCCACCTCGGCGACCTCGGATGCTAAGGCCCCCACACGCGACGCGTCGATGCCGAAGGAGCCTTCGCCCGCCAGCACTTCGCCGCTCAATTTAAGGAGAATGCGTCCGTATTTCGACACGGGAGTTTGTTACTCCGCTGCCGGATGTTCCGCCGGCGCGTCCAATGTGCCGTCGCCGACCTTGAACCGAACGAAGCGCGAGACCGAGATGTTCTCACCCAGCTTGGCGATTTTCGTCTTGATCACCTCGGCGATGGTCGTGGTGTTTTCCTTGATGAACGGCTGCTCGTACAAGCAGACCTCTTCGAAGTATTTGTTCATCCGGCCCTCAACGATTTTGTCGGCCATCTTCTCGGGCTTGCCCTCATTGATCGCTCGGGCGCGTTGAATCTCGCGCTCCTTGGCCAGCGCCGACTCGGTCACGTCTTCTTTTCTGACAAATTGCGGATCGGCCGCCGCCACCTGCATGGCTAAATCTTTCACCAGTTCCTGAAAATCGGTGGTGCGCGCCACGAAATCGGACTCGCAATTCACCTCGATCAAAACGCCCAGTTGCGAGCCTGGATGAATATAGCTTCCGATGACGCCCTGTTTGGTCGTTCGCGAAGACTTCTTGCCGGCCGACGCGATTCCATGCTTGCGCAGCACCACTTCGGCTTCCGCCAGTTCGCCTTTCGCCTCGACGAGCGCCTTCTTGCACTCCATCATCCCCGCCCCGGTGCGCTCCCGGAGCTGCTTTACAAGTTGTGCACTGATTTCCATAATTTCCTCTGCGAAAAATCGGGATAGCACCCTATCCCCGCGTCTAAACTCACTGCCGCGCGTAAACAGCCATACACCGCGAAATATGGGACTGACCACTTTGTCCCAAGGCGGCCGAATCCTCGCGCGGACACGTCACACCCCAGCGCCAGTGGACAGAGCGGTCTGTCCCGGATTTGGCCCCATCCACACTCATGCCTTCATGCTTTCCGCGGTTCCCATTATTTGCCAGCCGACGGGTCGGAACGAGACTACAGGTTCCGCGTCGCCAGTTCTTCGGCGGCTTCCGCCGACGGACCCTTGCGGGAGACCGAATTCGACGGCAGATCTTCGTCCAGTCCCGGGCTCTCCGACATCAGCTGCTCGGCGTACTTCGGATCGATGTACTGCGCGTACTCCGCGTCGTCGAGCGGCGCTTCCTCGCCCGCCGGCTTCTCCGCCGCCGCCGCTGCTAAGTCATGCTCGCTGACCAGTTGCCGCCCTTCGACCACCGCATCCGAAATCTTGGTGGTGAACAGACGAATTGCCCGCAACGCGTCATCGTTGCCGGGGATCACGTAATCCACCTTGTCCGGATCGCAATTGGTATCGACGACGGCCACCACTGGAATCCCCAGTTTGCGCGCTTCCTCGACCGCGATCGCCTCTTTGTTCGAGTCCACCACGAACAGCAGGTCCGGCAGACCGTTCATGTCCTTGATGCCGCAGAGATTCTGGTTCAGGTGCTTGCGCTCCCGTTCCAGACGCACGATTTCCTTTTTCTGGCGCCCTTCCCAGTTGTTCTCCGTCGCCATCGCGTCCAGTTCCTTCAGCTTCTTGATGGATTTCTGAACCGTGGCCATGTTCGTGAGCAGTCCGCCCAGCCAGCGCTGATTCACGTAGTACATGTTGCAGCGCGTCGCCTCTTCGGCGATGGCTTCCTGCGCCTGGCGCTTGGTGCCTACGAACAACACCGTCTTGCCCGACGACGCCATGTCTTGCACGTACCGCATCGCGTCCTTGAACAACTTCAGGGTCTTCTGGAGATCGATAATATAGATCCCGTTACGTTCGCCAAAGATGTATTCTTTCATCTTTGGATTCCAGCGCTTGGTCTGGTGCCCGAAGTGAACGCCTGCTTCGAGCAATTCTTTCATG